>Ga0123342_1001066_pt1 | contig 45735 bp, 17 predicted proteins | sample Turbeawhitnodule_FD_89960 | JGI IMG/M metagenome (GOLD analysis project Ga0123342, IMG submission 89960) | Root nodule microbial communities of legume samples collected from Mexico - Turtle bean Mexico white nodule | ecosystem: Host-associated > Plants > Roots > Nodule | place: Mexico: Nepantla...
ATATTACGAAGTGGACTTTAAGCCTAACTCAACCCCATAAAACCGGCTCATAGGGTTGAGGTTTGCACCCACTTATATACAATGAAAGGCTCTAATCTCTAGTCGATGTGGGATCTCCAACATCCATATATAAGTCAGATGGCGCGAGGATGATTGTGATGTACTGAGACCCCCCTGATGGAGATGCATATGTTAGACTTAGTGGACCCTTTAAGACTCATCCTGGACATCGTGTTTTGGTATGAATTTATCATTATTTATTTATGGTTTATATATGTTCATTTCACTTTAATATAATTTTGTCCATAGTTATTGGATATACATCGGAGGATTACAAAGACGTTGCATTTCATAATGGACAAAGATAATATAGTTGAAAGTACCTCTGAATGGGAAAGGACACACATAACCCTTATACTAGCCCAAGAAGCGACTCAAGAAAGGGTTGTATACATTAGGACGCATCGACACCATATACAATTAGTTTGACTTTATGAAATTTATTGTTTATTACTATTTAAGTGTTACTTAATTGATAATTAAATTACTTAGCATAAATAATAATTGCGTAAACGATAACTGAAATTAATAATTACATTTTCATTTATTATAAATTGAAATATGTGTTAGTCACATATGTCATTTATCTATGTAAAAACTTGCATCCGGGTGGTGTAATATGACGACAAAGTTTGGACGGTTGGATAACAATGAATAGACTACAATATATTTATTGGTGGAATCAGACAACCTTTTGCACCTTAACTTGAAATAGGAATTACCAATTTCAGTTAAATAATTATTAACAACTTAATTCGATGCTAAATACCAAGATTTAGTTCTTAAGTAGAGTATACTTTAATAAAATGATTTCCAAACATGTGTCTAATTACAATAATACGATGGTGGCTCAAATCAGATAATTGGTGGGTTCTTAAAGAGAAAATAGTCATTGAACACAAAAAAAATTGCCAGTAACATGTTCTAAATCTGGAATTCATATTTTTTCTTTTTTGAAATGTGTCATGCCTCCAACTCCACTACATAATAGGGTACCATAAACCAACCTCTATACTCCTTTGTTTCAAATCAAAATTTCAAAAATAATTTAAACATTTAAAAAAAAAATTATACAATACAGGTGCAAAATATTGTAGAACAAAAGCAAAAGCCAAGAGTTTTTGGTCAAATTAAAAACTCAATTAATGGGGGTGGCCAATGGGCTAAATAAATGGTTTTGCAATTTAGCGCATAGTCTACCATGCACCATGCCGCACAGAAGCTTCCCCCATCGTTCTTATCCGATCGCAACTTCCCAATCGCATTGCAACACGTGTTCGTGTTGTCGATTAGATTCAACGTACGGTATAATTCACAAGGCTCAAAATTCAATTTAAAACTGTTCATGTGAAATCCCTCTATTACCCTCACCTCCTTTATATAAAAGCCCTCACCAGAGAGGTTTTTCAGTCACTCACTCACTCACTCTCTGTGACAGCGAAATCACCGTTCAAGAGAAAGCATGAAGGACGCCGGAAAGAGCCACAAGGCGAACGGAAAGCTGTCGCCGGAGGCTCGGAAGGACCGGAAGTCGGCGACGGGGATGAGCGGATCGCCGAAGAAAGGAGGCCACGGCGGGAAGTTCACGTGGATCGGCAACGGCTACGAACATGTTGAGATCGCCATGGACGCCAAGGATCCGAACTTCGAGGATCCGGCGGAGATTGCCGTCGTGTGATCGCCGTGGTTTCCGGTGACCAGATCTGTACATAGTTGGCGATAGACTTGGTTTTCTAATTCAATAATGTGAAGTTAGTCGAAGGAGAAGCGTTTTCGATTATTGACTGTTATAGATCTGTCGTATTTCGTAGTAGCATGGCACTTTTGTTGTTGTTGTAAATATATGATCCTCGGAGTGCAGTGATTCTCGCATTCGCGATTTCATGCTTCCAGGAGCTTCTCATAACGAGAATTTGATTTTAATTTTCAAGTTTAAGTGTTTCACTTAACACTTTTTCGTATGATAATTCGTTAGAACAGCTTTAACTTTGTTCATAGAGGAATTTTAATAACTTAACAACCTATTTTGGTATGCAGAAACTAGATCTTATAGTAATTATTTTTGTGAGATTCATTGATGAAACTCATAAACAGTGTTGTTCTGGTTTGAGTTTTTAGATTTGAGTAAGAGAATTTTTACTTTAACAAAATCGTATGTATTTTAATAGACTACAACTACACAGATTTTAAGTTTTTCAAATAATATGAATATATCATAGTACACAAGTTATGTGAATATAGATATTGTAAGTAGGTGGCAACAAATCTATTTATCTATCGTTTTGTTTTACAATTTTAAATTTATTTCATTATTCCATTTCAAAAAAAAAAATCATGTAAACTCATCTGTTTAATTTTATGGATGATTAATAATTTATTCATTATCTGTTAAAAAATTAATAGATTCTCTATTAGTATCACTTTTCAAAAAGTAATTTTAGATCTTTCAAAAGTTTACCTTCTTAAAAAGTTTTTGAAAAAACACATGTTTAAATTTGTTTCACAGTATTTAATTGATTTCTTTTTAAAAGTGTATTTTTAAAATATTTCCATGTCATTTTAATATATTTATATGGGTTACATATTCATCCACCCAATGAGACCACTCCTCTTCTTCCTCAAATCATTTTTTAATATTCGACACTCTCGGTACTTGATTCAGATTCTTACAATTATCCTAATGTATATCTTGTTTGTCAAATGGAAATTTAATTGGAATAAATCAAATTTTATGTTATCTTATTGCTTTATTTTATTGTATTGCTATCATTTTCATTATTGTTTATATTAGTATCATTATTTAGTCTAGAACTTTTGTTACAATCATTTTTAACGTTATTATAGGACTAATGATATTATTATTATTATTATTATTATAAATGTGATATATATTGAATTAATTATCATTTGTTATGAATAACTTCAACCTTAAACCCTAAACAAATTTTATGTTATCTTATTGCTTTATTTTATTGTATTGCATATTATTGTTTATATTAGTATCATTATTTAGTCTAGAATTTTTATTATAGTAATTTTTAACGTTATTATAGTACTAATGATAATATTATTATTATGATATCTATTGAATTAGTTATCATTAATTGTTATGAACAACTTGGTCAAAATTACTATTTATGTCACCAATTTATTCTATTCTCTTTTTATCTCTCTCATTTTTTGTCTTCTCTTTTGTAAACTTAATATTAATTTTACATAATAAGACACAAAAATACTATTACGTTATGATAGCTTTTGGAGTTGGGGTTTTCAACTCTCCATGTAGTAATGTTGTCATTTTTTCTGTGAACATTAACAATTCATTCTCACATAGTTTTCATCCTAAAAAAGTTGTAAAATGGTTTGGGTAGTAGTTTTGCTTCAAAGCATGAAATATGTATTGATGAAAAATACAAGAAAAATTGAAAACATTTTTATCAAAAAGAATATAGCAATGTGAATTTATTGCTTGAAGCACCATGAGAACTCAAAATGGTATAATTATTAGAAGAAAAAAATGTGACTTATGAAGTAAAAAAATTAAGTGTTTTGAGTTTGTCATGGTTTCGCAACAAAAATTAGTGAAAACATATCGTTTGACTTTTAGAATGCTCATATATAATTGATTTTTTTTATAAAGGAGTACAAGACAAAAGTATAAATATTGTTAACAAGATAAAAATAAGTCACATTTATTTAAATTTCAAATTATAACCTATAAGTCACAAGAGTAAAACTCTAAACCTTAAATCATAAGCCCTCAAAATCTAATCTCTAAAGCCTAATTCACACAATTAAATAAAATAAAATAAGTAAAATAAAATGATCAATAGATGAATTAAGTGATGAATCCGTAATCATAATAATTTAATCACAAAATAAAATTCTCACTTTTTATTTAAAATTTAAAATTAAACTAATATAATCTTAAATATTTTAACTAATTTAATAAACTATAAAATTTATTTATTTTTATTTAAAAAATAAATATATTTTACCATAAAATATTTGAAATTCATTATAAAAGTTATTACCTTTTCATACTTTTTTTCTATCTAGCCAAAGTAAAAAGAAGAATAAGCATAATAATATTACATATAAGTTTGATATTCTACATGTGTGTTATTTTCCTTACAATGAAAGAAACCCTATAATATATGGTACCAATGTTAAGTTTTTGTCCTCTTTTTTAACCGGAAACCGTCAAAGTCTTGACGGCCAAGTAACCGCGTGACGAACACGGCCAAACATAATTGGTCCACGTCACCAGCCACCGGCAAGTGTGGGTTAGGGCTAGGGCTGTTCTGGAAGTTGAAAAAAAAGGCTCACTCGCGCCGTTATCGTGCTCCCATTTCATTTCTCTCAACACACTCTCACTCTTCTCTTCCCTTCTCAGCTTCTTCTCCAGCATCACTCTCAGGTTCGTTCATCTTCAATTCACCTCTCTTTTTCTCCTTTCATTTTCACACTTCCATGAATCGCTAACACTACGTAGTTTCCTTCAATTCTTCGTTCTTTTCCAAACAGATTAACTCCACCAACGTCGCCGTTTGACGCCGCAATCCAATTCCATGGCGTACATCGTGAGTTAACCTAGCTTCTTCAATTTTCCAATTAATCAGTGAATCGATTAATTATTATCTATTCAGCTTCATTTTGCATGAGTCGTTTTACTTTTCGTCTTAATTAGCTCGAGTGTTTGTTTGGAATGGCTTGCAGGAATTAGATTGTCCGGCGAGTGTTAAGAAACAGTTGGCGAAGGTGTTCGAGGTGTCTCTGAAGACAACGGTGCCGGATGAACCCGAGGTTTCGCCTTCAGTTGATGCCTGCGCTGCCAAATCCGGTGTCAAATTCGCTGATTACCAATGGTTTGTTGCGTGTGAACTGTGGAAACGAATTTAGGGTTTTAATTTTGGTTGCGCCTTGTATGTCGTTATTAGGATGCATGTTTGCAACGTAATTGCACTCCCGGTGCTTTTTGAGGCTAGCTTAGCTTGTCAATGTTTTCGTTTATGGTGCAGTAATAATGCGATGGGTATATTTGCTAAGATAAAAGGAAAGCAGTCAGGATTCAGGGGTCCCCCTGCCGTTGGACAGGTATAGGAAGACGTGGTTAATTCCGTTTCTTTTTCTTTTTGCGTTTTTCACTTTCTGAGTATTGAAGTTGACTTGTTGTTGGAAGAGGATCATTTATGTGTGTTTGGTTTGTGTAGGCAATAGTTAAAAATCTTCCGCCGTCTGAAATGATAGAATCGTGCTCTGTAGCTGGTCCTGGGTTTGTGAATATTGTTTTGTCGAAGAAGTGGATAGCAGAGGTGATTGCATTTTCTTTTCTATCTTCTAATTTTTGAGCAAGAGATGTCATGTGGATATTGTTCGAGTCTGTTTTTATTTTTTTGGGGAGGGTGGGGTGTATCCGAGACATTTTGTCCATTTATTGGAAGGGTGCTATAATAAGATTCTAATGGTTTTTTTTTATTTTTTTGGATTATTGAGTTTATTCAAAATCTCTATTGTCCTTTAAGTGAAAAAACTCATCCTGCAGAGATTAGAGAGGCTGTTGATTGATGGTATTGATAACTGGGCACCACGACTTCCAGTGAAGACAGTTCTGGTTGATTTTTCCTCACCTAACATAGCAAAGGAAATGCATGTTGGCCACTTGAGATCTACCATTATTGGGGACACATTATCTCGAATGCTTGAATTTTCTCGTGCGGACACTCTTATCCGAAGGAATCATCTTGGTGACTGGGGGACGCAGGTAGAATCATCTTTTCATGGAATGCTATTTGTGTTGTGAAATTGAAAATTCTGTATGTTTGAACTGAGGTGAGATGGTTTATGTGACTTGTGTTGTTACTAAAACTTTGACATACACTGTAAAAAAACACTAGCTTCCTTTGGATAACTTGTGGCATTGAGTAACATAATTGCAACTGCAATTTAATAAGATTATGTTTGTTAGCATTACTAGGCTTGACTTTTAAGTATGCTTAGGACTATGTTTTGTGTAAGTTGCTTTTGTAGCTGTCTTCATGTGCATGAACACATTATATCCTTCTTAACTGGACGAAGGTATGATACAAGTTTTGTACCACTTCTCTGTTTTACACTAACCCAAATCAATTAGTGTCCTAAGATCACTGCTCTGCTCTCTATCTGTATCTCTCCCTCTCCCTAGATGAAATCAGTTAGATATTGAACCATTTCAATTAGTCCCTAAATTAGGAATGTACGCTGACTTATTTTTACAGGGATATGTGGCATATTTTCTTGAATCATAATATTGTTCTATCAGGAAAGTTCTCGTTTTATATTGGTATCATATCGCTCCTCAGAGTCCATGTATTCGTTTACAGTTTGGGATGCTAATAGCTCACCTCTTTGACACGTTCCCAAACCCAGAAGATTTCAATGAAACAGCTATTGGGGATCTCCAGGTGAGAAAATATATGAAATCAAACTTATATTCCATTTACTTTGATTTAGATGTTCAGTCATACATTGTTTTGTTAGCATTTCTTATTTAGGCCGGACGTTTTTTAGTTCATTTGATGTTTACTCGTTCTAGATAATTGAATTAATTTCTAATTCCTTAATGGAAGTAATAACTATGCCTTCCAATTAACTAATTTGTTTGGATGGTCGTTCACCCTAACTAGGAATTACAATGTTTTTTTTTTCTCACATGTTGAAAGAAAAAGTAACCAGTGCTTGAAAGAAAAGTGATCAGTTTTATCTGCATCTTTGATTCAAATTTGTATTCTCTTTTTTTTTGTGAATAAAAATTGGTCATAACTATCTGCTGATTGAAATCAGTTCTATATCTCTATACCTTTCTTTTTTTACTGAAAGAAGAATCTAATTAGCAAAAAAGTGAAGTCAGAAATACTCGTTTTATTTGGGTTATTTTTTATTATTTATGTTGTTCTTTTGTCAATTCTTACAACTGATGAACACTTAACTTTGGAAAGGAAATGTTTATAATAAGTCTTGAAGGATAATATTCTCATTAATTGTCACTTAGTTTAAACTTGGTCAAATATATTTCTATTATGACACTTTTTGTTCCACTGCATAAGTGAATTATTATTAGAGATTCTGAAGTTCATGTGACTTGGTGCATTTTTAGGCATTCTATAAGGCCTCCAAAGTGAGGTTTGATAATGAACCTGAGTTTAAGACGAGGGCACAACTGTCAGTGGTCCAACTCCAGGTATTGATAGTTTTCTTTTTTGTCTTGTATGTTTGTAAGATCTTAACGACCTTGGTTGTAAATTTAATGTGTGTTTAACGTTGGCTTCAGGGTGTAGATGAGGTTTATCGCAAGGCATGGGAGCGAATTTGTGATATTAGTAAAGCTGAATTTGAAAAGGTTTATCAGCGCCTTGGAGTTAGATTGGAGGCAATGGTAGGGCTTCTAGTTTCCTTTTTGACTTACTGAGCTCACCTGTAGTGTCTATTGAATTCCTTTTTACCTTCCACAGGGAGTATTCTAAGATGTTTTGTTATTGTGTTACAAGAGCACTGCTACACTACCAACTCTATTCATGCTTAGAATTTTTTTGCTTTAACTTCTGTCTTTTGGCCAGATCTCCCATATTCTGTCTATCAAGTCTGTTTTTTTGTCTGTTTTCTTCCTTTTTTTTTCTATTCTAGTTGGGTTCTCGCAAATTAGCTTAAGAAAACTGAATATTTTTTTTCTAGCTCCTCAGAAGCTGCATAATAACTTTCTGTTGCAATTTTATTCATAACTAAGATTGAAATTAGGACTTTTTATGAAAAACAACTTCTCTGCATTTTTTAATCATTTACAATACATTTGTAGCCTAAATTTAACAATAATGCCAGCATAAAAGGCTCTGTTTAAGCTAATTATGTGCTGATGTGCAATAAGTGTAACAATAAGTAGATTATTGAGTTAATGGATTTCTTTTTTTAATAATTATGTGTTTATTTAATTCAATATCTGTTACATTCGACTGTGTACTGAATGATAATATATTTGGTTACAGGGAGAGAGCTACTATAACGATATAATCCCTCCAACTTTGGATAAATTGGATAAATTAGGGCTGATCCAAGAAGATGACGGTGCTCGTGTGATTTTTGTTGAGGGTGCAAATATACCAATTATTGCTGTGAAAAGAGATGGTGGCTACAACTATTCTTCAACTGATATAGCATCCCTCTGGTTAGTTTTCACTTTCAGTTTTTGAATAAACAAACTCATACCGAGTTACTGTTAGTGTTACTGGCTCACTTCAGTGGTTAAAATTTATTATTGATTGTCCATCAGAAGCCACTACAATAGCTTCTGGATATGTTACATATTAGTCACGGAGAAAGAATGTTTGATCCACAATTTTGATATGTTTCAAAAATGCACTGTGTCAAGTTTATTGGCCCTTTGTATGCATACATTCTTTAATTTCATATAAACTTTGTTTCTCTATCAACTGCACATAATATGAATGTGGATCACAAAATTTACTGACTTCAGAAGGTAAACTGTAATGATTATCTGAGCTACTTTCATCATGTAGGTACCGTCTAAATGTGGAAAAACTTGACTGGAATATATATGTTACTGATGTTGGGCAGTGGCAACACTTTGATATGCTTTTTAAGGTATATCTCAGTTCATGTTTTTTTATGGTTTGTGTTGGCTACCACCTTTTTTTGTTGTAGCCAAAACTCTTTGGTACGCTTTTTCCAGTCGAATTGCCCTTTGTTATTGAAGAGTGTTTTGTATTGCTGATTGGCTACAGTACCCTCGGCTAGTTATTCTGTCCCAATATTTTTCTTGCTCATTTCATATTTTTCAGTTTTCTAAAAGAGGAAAGCCATGTACCCATGACATGTTTCTGGCGCTAATGTGCATTATTCTAAAAACACTTCCAATTTTATGTTCAATGCCTACCATTTTTTTTTCAATTTTTCAAAAGAGAAAACTCATGGACCATGACATAACTGTGCATTTTGTCTGATGAGACAAAATGTCTGATATCCCCTCCAATTTTTTCTTTCAGGCATTTAGACGTGCAGGATGGCTGCCAAAGGATGAAAATGAGTTCCCCAAATGTACTCATGTTGGCTTTGGTCTTGTTCTTGGGGAAGATGGAAAACGATTTCGAAGTCGCAGCAGTGATACTATTCGATTGGTAGAGTTGCTTGATGAGGCCAAAAAACGCTGTAAAGCATCCCTTCTTGAACGTGGTAAAGTACTTGCTGCCCAGTGTGATTTTTACTTTTTCCTTATTTGCATGCAAGCATGAATGAATTGAAGTGCAACCATCAATAAAGTCAAGTCTGTGCTTGATTAAATTGTATTAATTCATGTCCTATTTAATCTTATTTTGTGAGAATCTTGAATACATTGATGGTTAATCTTCCAAATCCTATATACTTTCAGATGCTGTTAAGGATTGGTCCGAGGAAGAGATTGAGAAAACAGCAGAAGCAGTTGGTTACGGGGCTGTTAAGTAAGCTCCTTTAACTCAATCCCTTTTTTCCTCTACTTCTATGTGCTAAATCAGCATTTTGCCCTGGCTATAGATGTTGGTAGTTGCTCCATTGTAGATGCATTATCATGTGCCAAATTGTAGACAAATATATCTCACATAACGGTTTCCTGTTGACTTGTTTTTAAGCTGTATTTTTATAGGGTACTTTAAATTCTGAACTAATATCTGAATCCTATTAATGAATACTAATATTCACTGGGGTTTGTGATTGTATGTGCTAAGTGCTAACTCAAATGAATCAGAACATGTAATGAGTTTGCTTGCCATTCTGTGATTTTTCCCGCTAAATGATAGGCTAGGTATTCTATTTAGGTTCTCTTTTATTTAACTTAAATTTCTACATATTGCTTTTTGACTTGACAAATCTTTCTCTTGCAGTTTACTTTTGCCTGTGATGAGAATAAGAATTGAGTTGTTGGCTTTTAGCACCTTATTTTAGTGTCTTCAATTTTTGCTTGCAGGTATGCTGACTTGAGGATCAACAGATTAACAAATTACACATTCAGCTTTGATCAGATGCTCAATGATAAGGTGCATTTAGTGTGTCCTAGTGTAGCTCAGCATGTAGATTATTGACAATTATTGGTTGTGCTATTTTTATTTCCCTCGTAGCAAGCATCATATGAAGTATAGGGTAACTTTCGAGATTAATGTGTGGTTGGTATCCGTGGGTGGTAAATGTCACTGTTACGGTTTTGATAAAAAAAAATATAGGGTATATTGATAACTGTCCGTTAGTGTGAAAACTCATATCCTTTGATGTTCTCTTCAGTGGTTCAGTTCCGGAGGTCCCTCTAAAGTGTATCCTTCTTCCCTTTAAGTTGGAGCCTTTTCTAATTGTTAGCTCCTTATTAACAATGGGTGTTGGAGCTGCTAAGAAGAATCTCCTGTTTGCTTTTGTTGAACTTTTCATTCCTATAAACTTATCGAACATTATTTTTGTCTTGTCTCACCTTTCTAAATTTGTTATGAAACAGGGGAATACAGCTGTTTATTTGCAGTATGCACATGCTAGGATCTGTTCTATTATGAGGAAATCTGGTAAAGATATTGAAGAAATAAAGAAAGTAAGTTATTTTTTTCCCGGGGTGATGATTTGCCACTTTATTAAATGCCATGAAAAACGGATTCAGTTCAAAATAAATGTTGTATTTGTTTACACTCTGTCATGGTTGACTTGACGCCAGTCAATTTTGTTCTCATCAATTGTATTTGTGATATGAATTTGTCTCACATGTGCTTTATATATAGTTAGTCAGCTAAATATTGTTCTTTAATTTGTGTACATTCCTTCATACGTATGTCATGTTTCAACGACTTTGTGATACGACTTCATATCAAGTGTGTTTTATATAGTCACTCAACTAAATATCGTTCATTAAATTGTGCCCATTGCTTCTTACTATGTTCAACAACTTTGTGACAGAATGGGAAGATAGTGCTGGATCATGAAGATGAACGGGCATTGGGGCTTCATTTGATTCAATTTCCTGAGGTAGGACACATGAAACACATAAGTTGTTCTTGTGCTTTAGACCCTTCCATGCTAGTAATGATTTGAATTTTCTTACTGGCATTCCATTTTCTTTATACCAAGGGTATGTCATGGCTATGCGACCTGACATTACTGTATACTGTTTTATAATCCATCAGATACTTGCGTTGATATGTTGGCTTTGTTGTTTTATTTTTCAGGTTTTCGAGGAGTCACTGACTAATCTATTGCCTAATGTGCTGTGTGAATACCTCTATAATTTGACAGAAATATTTACAAAAAAGTTTTATACTAATTGCCAGGTATACTTCTAAAGTCATAACCTTTATGCTATTTTCTACGCAATTCCTATTCCTATTTCAGTGGTATACATAAAACTGCCAAGTAGCATATCTGTATGTTTATCCCCAAAAATGTTGGAGATAGGTTAATATATACAGACACACTTTTAGTTATTCTTTTGTGAAATAGCTGATGGTGGGTTATCACCTGAAATTTCTCTGTTCACGTTTAAACTTTCTCAAATGTTGCTTTGTTGAGTGTCTCACAGTAGAAAGTTCGGTGAAAGAATAATGTTTAGATTGAAGCCATGCAACTGAGCTTTTTTTTACCATTGGCAGGTTGTGGGGTCGCCTGAGGAAACTAGCAGACTCTTGCTATGTGAAGCAACGCTAATTGTGATGAGGCAGTGCTTTCATCTCCTTGGAATCGTACCTGTATACAGGCTATGACCTATCTGAAGAGCTTTTTATGCAAATTTTTGCAACAGATTAATTGTCTTCGCAGGTTTAGGAAACTGATTGTTCTTTCTAATGATCTGCCCCATGCTGTTCTGTCTATTGTATGAAGGGAAAGTAGGAAAGTAGTGTACGACTGATTGTAGTTGTACTCACAAGGTTATTTAAATTTTGATTCAATGCTATACGGGTTGTTTCCTTTCATTTTTGGGTCTTGTATTAGTACTTCATTCTGTTATTCTTTTAATTCTCTTTTATTTTTCTAATTTTCAAACTGTGCAACATGTTTTCTTAAATTTTGTTTTGCCGAGCTTTTTGTGAGCCTAAAATAACCTGCACTAGACATCATTTAAGGTTTGTATTCGTAAGTATTTTTCAGCATATTAGGCCGATTTATATTTAATTTTGTATAATGCTAATAATTTTAGAAAATTATTTCTACTTTTTGGCTTTAATTTTTATAAGATAACTTTATGCCTGTTCTTTATGCCCCTAATTTCCAGATCGTGAACGAAGATGTAGTACGTGGGACTATGGGCGATGAAAAGGGGAGTGAGGAATATGTTACATTTGGGCATACGTCAATGTATTTCTTTTAATTTATTTATTAATCCAATTCATCAAACAACCATCTCCATGAACATAAAAGTTCCTATTTTATCCTTTTTTTTATTGTAAAATTTGGAAGTTAAAAATATCTTTTAGATTATACAACTTTTTTATTTATTTTGGATTACATAATTTGAAAATTATTTATCAGGTGATTTTTTATTTTAAAAAAATTGGGTATTTATTCCAACACTTCATATTTTCATTCAGGATCTTATAAATGTGAAAATTTTCACTTTCTTTTTATAGTTTGAAGCTTTGTTTTGTTTGAATTTTACAATCTAAAAACTTCTGCAATCAAGAAATAAAAATGTTTAAATCTAAAAGTCATTTTTTTAAAACAAAACCCTTTTTCACTATCCATTTTTTTTATCTTCTAAATTGTGAAATTAAAAAATACTATGCCAAATATTAGCTCATTTCAAATTTTAAGATTAAAATTAATTTTAAAACGGAAGAGATTAACTATTTCAGTTAATTTATCTTCCTACATTATTTTTAAATGCCATATTAATTTAGGGACACAAATTAAACTAAAAAAAATCGCAAGTCTTGTCAATTTTGAATTTGAATAACAAATTAGATGGGAAGTCAATAAATCAAATTACTGTGCATTTTAAAATCATATCAGAGAGAATTAAAGATAAAATCAATTAAAAAGGGAATAATATTTGAGTATTTTTTTTTCTAATACTAATATACTTCATTTTTTTTGTCAAGTATTGACTAATTTCAAAACTTATGAAATTAGTTATTTCAATTAATTTATCTTCTTACTTTATTTTTAAATGCTATATTAAAATCTTAATTGGACTGAGTGATAAAAAATAAATTTTTAAAACATTTACAAATCGTGTTAATTTTAGATATATAAAAATTATATGAGAAATCAATAAATCAAATTACCATGTATTTTAAAATTAAAACAATCAAATCAGGGAAAAATAAAGATAAAATTATTTTTAATAATTGCACTAATAAAAAATCAAATACATTCATGATATATTATCAGTGTTTCAAAAGAATCAAATAAGTCAGATTAATATTATCATTTGCATTTTTTACTCTTTAAAAAAAATTAATGTATAAGTATACATTTTTCTATTATAAATGGTCATTTTGGTCCATTTTTATCTTGTATGTAATAATAATAATAATAAAGTTATTGTATTTTCTTTGTTATATATATATATTTTACTTATACGTTTATAATAATTATAATTTTATTAAATTAATATATGAGGTGAATTTACAAATGTTAATAATATATAATTTTATTTAAGTTTAAGATGATTCTAAAATATCAAAATTCGTCAACCTTTAAAGCAACAAATGTTTTCTTTTGAATAACTTGATGCAGTGATAACATAATGAAAAAAATAAATTGTCCAATTATTTTGTTTATTTGTTTTAGAGATATTTGTGAAATTGTTATTGGTACTGATATTTTATTCATATCGATTCTGTAACTTTGATTATTGTAAGTATATTTCCATTAATTTTAAAAATAATTTAATATATTTATACTTTACTTTAACATTATTTTTACAATGTTTAAGATATTTATATTTATATTATTTTTGTATTGAAAAATAAATGCTTATATTTATAGATTTTTTTTGCCATTCAGATAGTAGTAAAACGAGGGAGGTGACAAACATATTTAATATAAACATTTCAAAATACATACAAAGCACTGTATTTAATATTTTACATGTATCAATTAATATATAATTTTAAATTATAGTTAATTAATTTATAACTTATTCGTTACTAATGTTAATATAACTTATATGGATCATTGACAACAGTTGCTAACATTATTCCTCATCGTTTTCACATAATTATTCTGTATTATTACATATAAGAAAATTAACAATTTAGTCATCAAACATATACTATCAAATATATATAGATGCATAATTTTTTTATTCTATTATATTTTCTATCTTAATTATTGATATATAAAAATATTTCCTTTTATATATCGTTATAGATAATAATAATAGTAATAAGTATTAATAAAATCATCATCCCTAATAACCATTATTAGAAAACCTAAATCCAATATTTCCACTTTTAAATTTATTTTTTATCAACTTAATTTATTTCATATACGTTTTTCTATTAGTATATTAATATAACAACTCACGAAAAAAAAAAGAAATTATATATTTTTTCATATTATTATTTATCTCCCCTTTAGGGGTTTTTTCGAGCCAAACAGGGCTTAATCCCTAAACCCCCACCTTGTATAAACAATTTTCGAATTCATAGGAAGAAACCATAATCCTGCAACTCACCCATCACTGCAATGGCTCGAAATCACGATCCTTTGCATCGACCCACCACAGAGTAACTACTTTTCTTCTTCTTTTCTCTCTTTATTCGTCACTTCACACATTACTTCCACACAAAGTTGCAAATTTTTCGTCGTTGGTTTCTGCTGTGCCGTGCTGTTATTTCAACTTTTCTGCGTTTTCATGCTCAAACATCACGTGGGGTTGAGTTTTATCATTCAGAAAATAGTTTGAGAAAACAGTGCATGGGTTGTATTTTGCACTGTCAATCACTCTCCTTTTAATTGTTTTAACTGTGTAAAAGTTTTTGCTCTTCCTTTGAAAGAGGATTTTGCACTGAGAGTATAATTGAAATTTTGTGTTAATGCTGGTTTTTGTGAACTTAGGAGCAATGGGGGCAACAAGAAACCTGATGATTCTGGTTTTGACCAAAGGATTCTAACTGCTCCTATAAAATCTGCTGTTGACAAGTTCCAGCTTCTTCCTGAGTTTCTCAAGGTATCTTGCTGTGTAGTATGAATTGTAATTACATGGGATTAGGTAATGTAGCTATTGCTGGTTGATTTTCGATAATTTGTTGACACTTTGGCATTTGGTAGGTTAGGGGATTGGTTAAGCAACATTTGGATTCCTTTAACTATTTTGTGAGGACAGAAATAAAAAAAATAGTTCGAGCTAACAATTTGATCAGTGCGACTAGGCACCCACATATATATCTGAGGTATTGATGGTGGTTTGCTTATATCTTTGTCCATTTTGTTGTTTTATACTTTTTTGTGTTTTTGTTCTCTACTATTTCAAAGCTTTATTTGCTTTTGGTTACTTGGTCCCTTCTGCAGGTTTTTAAATGTCAAAATTCGTAAACCATGTATAATGGACGAATCAGTTACTGATGACGTTACTCCGCAAACATGCCGTCTAAGTGATCAAACGTGAGATTCATTACACTAAAAAACATGATCTAGTGTTTTTAATTGGATATTTCTTAGCTATTGATAGAAGTATTCAATGTGCAAATACATTCTAGTCAATCACTTGTTCTATGAAATTATTGTTTTTTTCTAATGTACTTATTGGTTATAAAGGTATGCTGCTCCTATATGTGTTGATGTCGAGTACACACATGGAAGTCGTGATGACCCTCGTCTACATAAAAGGGTATTTGAAAACTACTGTTATCTGACTTTGATGAAAATCTGTGTTATTAACTTTGGCTTTGTTTTTCCTTCATAGCTCAATGTTGAAATTGGAAGAATGCCTATTATGCTGCGGAGTTGTTGTTGTGTCTTGTATGGGAGAGATCAAGCTGAACTTGCTAAACTCGGTTTGTTTGAATTTGGAATACATATGATTATACACACACATATATATATTTTACCATTGTTCTTGTATTTTTTGTAATATAAAATATGTTACCTGTTTTATTGTTCATTTCATCAGGTGAGTGCCCCCTTGATCCTGGAGGGTATTTTGTGGTAAAAGGGACCGAGAAGGTGATATTCTCACTTTTAAGATTTTTAATTTGACATATTAAACTTTCAGTTGTTTTAATTCTGGATCCGTGACACTAACTTTCATTTTTTAAATATAATGTAATATCCAGATATTTTTTCTTTTTTTCTTTTCAAATGATGGTTTTATCTATCAATTTCAGGTGATTTTGATACAAGAGCAGCTGTCAAAGAATAGAATAATTATAGACACGGACAAAAAAGGAAAGTAAGTAATCATTCTTGGTGTGATAGTGCCTTGTTGTTTTCCTTCTGATATCTGCCTTTGCATATAAATACAGGTGTGTTTACATGTCATATAGATACTTACTTTATGCAGATAATTTGAATTTGAATTCTGTTAGTTGTAATCCCTGATTCCCTGTAATAAAAGGATATGATTGTATTTGTTCATGTTCATGTATTAAAGTATACATCTACTAAGACTTGTCTTTCAAGCAATGGAGTTGTAAACAGTTCCCATTTATGTTCATTCCTCTGGTATTAACTGAGTTCAGTTATGTAGGTTGTAGGAGAACATCCAGTTGCCAGTTAGGAGACAAAGAAATATGGAATGAGTTGACTTTGGTCTCATATTCTAAATCATAGATTATTTCTCTGATTTTATGCAAGATGAGACTATGTTGTTAGTATATGTATCTATAACTATAGATAAAGAGGATTCCTTTTATCAACCGCCTTGTAACTCATTTCATTATTTACCCTTTAGGTTTTGTAACTATTTTTTTAAACTCATTTAGTGATTAAGTGAAATAGCACTCTTCTTTAAGCAAGGCATGAGGAATTCAAAAAAAGTTTTTTGCTTGAAATCTCTACCAGTTCATGAATGTGAATAGTATATACATGAGTCAAAGGAAACCGTGAAGTTTTGAGTACAAAAGTATGGTAGTAAAAGCATGAAGTTTCTTCATGGAAATCTCTTTTAGGCTAATATTTTCTTGTATTTTTTTTGACTAAGTGAAGTAGCACTCATTAAGCAAGGCACGAGGAATTCAAAATAAAGTTTTTTGCATGAAAACCCTCTACCAGTTCATAAATGTGAATATATATACACGAATCAAAGGAAAGGGTGTTGTTTTGGAGTACAAAAATATGGTAGTTATTAGGAAGTAGTCTTAAGCCTAACTTAACTTTATAAAACTGGTTTATAAAGTGAGGTTTGTACCACTTATATACTATGAAATGTCTTTATCTTTAGTCGATGTGGGATCTCCAATAGTAGTATAAACATGAAGTTTTTTCATGGAAATTTCTTTTAGGCTAATATTTTCTTCATGTATTTTTTTATTGGTGGATTGCCTTAAGTTCTTGTTTGTACTCAGTGATCCATTCTATCTGTCCATGAATTCTTTCCTTCCGTCTCCAAAATAAATAGATCATATGTTTGACAAGTAGTAGCACAGCACTCAATTAATTGCATCTTTATTGGAGTAAACGAATTTGTATTCTTGTTTGTAGATTGAAACTAATTTTTTAATGGGGTAAGGTCATAAGGCTTAAATGTTGTTGGATGTTATCTTTTTCTTCTCCTAGCTGTCTATTATTCTTTACATCTAATTTGGCTGTACATTCATGTCATTTATGTAAATTTTCATGAAACTTTCATGCACTCCATAAGGGTTTACCATGAAGTGAAGTAGCACTCTTTAAGAAAGGTGGGAGGAATTACAAGAAAGGATTTTTGCACGAAAATTTTCTAACCAGTTCATAAATGTTAATTATATTTTATGCTTTATATGCATGAATCAAAGAATATTATGAAGATTTGGAGCACAGATATATGATGGTAAAAGTGTAGAGTTTCCTAATGGATATCTCTTTTGGGCTAATGTTTTCTTGTTATTTTGGCTTTCAGCATAGCTGCATCTGTTACAAGCAGCACAGAGAAAATAAAAACAAAGACCATTATTGTAATGGAAAATGAGAAGCTTTGGTTACATTTGAATCAATTTCCTAAAAAGGTTTTCTTTTTGTACATTTTAAATGACTTATTTGCTTATATTTAGCTCTCTCTTTCCATTAAAACTAGCTCCTCTTTCCATTAAAATTATTCTATAGGTTCCTCTAATGGCAGTTATGAAGGCTATGGGGATTGAGAGTGATCAAGAAGTTACACAGATGGTTGGAAGAGATCCTCGTTATAGTTTTCTACTATTGCCCTCTTTTGAGGTAATTAAAGTACATACTTGTTATTTAAAGTATTATGACACTTCTATCCATAATAAATTATAGGAGTTGAAGAAGCAAAGGACTTCTACAATACATTAAATGCTTCTCTGTTTATTTTTAGTGATCTTAAGTAAATTTTATTGTTATGTATTTATCAATTAATTATGAAATATGTTTTTCACAATCAGGAATGTAGAAAATGCAATGTATATACACAAGAGCAAGCATTGGAGTACCTTGATAAGATGGTGAGCTGGCAGATTTACTATTTGAGTTTTTTTTTCCTACATCAATATATCTGTCTGTTGTATTGTATCCAGTTTCCTTAAATATCCAGTTAGTCTCCATATTATGAAGAGCTCAGCATATATGTGTGGGTACCTTCTCAGGGCAGGATTGTTAGTTCCAACAGATTTGTAGTGTTCTGTTTCGTTGTTCTTCTTATTATATGGATTATTCTATTCTATATTGATTGGCTTCCCTAGGTGAACTATTCTGTTATGAAAAAAGTTGTTAAAAGCTGTTGTGTACTCTTCTAAATTTTTTCCAACCCACAGATGTACTTGAGTAGTATAATAAAAATGACAATATTGGCAGTTTCTGATTTTGATTTATACATGTTCTTCAACTTTCTAGTTTTAGATAGATGCATGTAATTTCTTATTCTTCTGTATTTATTAATGACTTGTGCACCTACCAGGTAAAACGTTCCATGTATTCAAGCAATTCAGCTGAGAAGGTTTCTTCGCCCTCTGTCTCTCTTGTGAAGTTGATTTTTTTTACATTATAATGCTTTGGATAAAATAATATATTAATTTATGTTTTTTCTCTTCAATTTTGTGCTTTTTTCATTTGAACCATCTATATAGGAAGGAAGAGCATTTTCTGTCCTAAGAGATGTATTTCTTGCAAATGTTCCTGTAAGATTTCTTTCAAACTTCAGCATCTCTTAAATTTTGTGCGTTTGTTTGGGATAATTTGATTTCATTCTATTCAGTACACAAGAGAAAGTATGAAAAAAATGTGGGACAGATGATTTTGAATATGCTTGAGTTCACTGAGCACTAAGCAGAATGTTATATTAATACACAAAAAAATTACAAGGCTAACAAATTTTAAATGCAATTGGAAGATGGATAATGAAGGTTAACTCTATCTCCTAATGTATATTGGAACTGCTATATTCTGTACAATGAACATTTATTCTGAAGTGAACACTAATTCTGAATATATTGCTAACACTCCTGTTCTAGATGGAGTATAGAGATCAACTTTAGCCAGATTGTTGGTGACACAATTAAAAAAATTTGGTGAACAAATATGCCAATGGATCATTTTGATTTTCTAAAGGTGCTAATTTTTCCCTAAGTGATCTTCTCATGAATAAACTGAAAATCAACTACTATTTGTTTAGTTTGCTAATTGAAAACTGGGTTGGGAGCAATATGATGAGCTACATGATTATCTTGACTTACTGTGTCATAGTTCGAATGTTAAAAAAACTAACTCTTTAACACGTTTTGACCAAATTAGTTCACAAGTAATTATTTGAACTACAAAGGGAAATAGTTTCATTGATAACAATCTCAACAATTACATTCTCAATTCTTTATTTGTAACAATCAATTGCGCTGAAATAAGAAAACAAAAGTATGCAGAAATAAAAAAAAAAGATTCTAAAGATATTTAACCTAATCAATGTGGAGATCCTAAAGATATTTTATCTTAAAAAACTGCTATTTACAAGACTTCCCCGTCTAGTTGGTAAATAAATATCAATCATCCCCAACTTGTCTACACGATCTTGGAATTTGTTATAATGAATCTCCTTACTGAAAATGTTTGTTATTTGAATTTTTGTAGGACATGAGTTGTTACACAAGATGTCATCTTCTAGAGAAAGTCTTGTAGTTACAACCCATGTCCCTACCAAGACTTTAGATTGTGGACATTTTCACTACGGCTTCTTCACGGCAGATTCTAGGATCTTATAGATAAGTTGAAAATAATTGATATTAGTTTACTAACTTGAGGGGAGGTATTGTAAATAATGGTTTATTAAGATAAAAGTATCTTCAGGATTCATTCTGAAGTAACTTGTGGTACATTGAAACTATTGTACTTTTGTGCATTGACACTATTGTACTTTTGTGCATTGAAACTATTACCTTAAGGTTAACTCTATTTCCTCAAGGTACACTAAAACTACTGTACCTCTGCATTTAATTCCAGATCTTTTAAACTTCACTACATCAGTATATATGTAATTCGGCTTACTTGTGTTTGGTTTGGTCTGAGTTGTTTCTTTTGTAATAAATAGGTGGATGGAGATAATTTTCGGCCAAAATGTATATATGTTGCTGTTATGATGAGACGCATAATGGATGCAATTTTGAATAAAGATGCAATGGATGACAAGGTAGTATCTATTTCTGTCTACCTTTTTTATTTTTTATAAACAAAGAATTTACTATTATTGTAGAAGAAAAAGATACACATGCAAGATAATAAGAAATTCTCATGAACTAACCAAAAAACAACAAAAAAGTTAAATATTTAAAAAAGGTCTGTTGATCTAACTAAGACCCCCCCCCTGACTGGGTGACTCACATATGGATATGTGCTGTAACTGATGATTGGAGCCAATCCATTAGGAGCTGATATTGGTGCTTCTAAAGATAGTATGTGGGGTTGATGACTCCGAAAGATATTCACAATGAAGAGAAAAATTAGTAATCATCTTCTAATTTGATTTTTATTTTTACAATATATCATCTACTAATGTTTCTTTAAACTTGTAGGATTATGTGGGTAACAAGCGGTTGGAGTTATCTGGCCAGTTAATATCTCTACTTTTTGAGGTACTATTGTGTTTAATTTGACATGTCCCATGCTTTTGCAGAGATACTCTGTACTTTGTACATTTTTAATTTCAATTGAATTATTTGACATTCTTCTTTCTGGTTCAGGATCTCTTCAAGTCAATGGCAACCGAAGTTAAAAATTTGACAGACAAAATGTTAGATAAGCCGGACAAGGCTAGGAATTTTGACATATCTACTGTAAGCACTCTCTAAATCTTCTTGAGTCAAATTTAATCTTACTAAAGCTGTTCTGAATCTCTGGCTTGTCACTTTAAAGAGTTTCTTTTATATGGTTCTCTTTCTATCCGACTCTCTTCTTGATTTGGGCTTGTTGTTCCTAGTTGATGCTGATAGGGACTTTGGTATTATGGGGTACCTAAGTCCCACGTCAAGTTTTAAGGAATGCTGGTGGTGTATTCAAGTCTTTGGCTTCCCTCCCATAATAGCTGCCTATTGAGGGTGGGTTTCCCATTGCTTGGGTGCTTATCAATGCCTAATAGGCATGGTTGTTTTCCTAACCCAAATGCCCGAAGCTAGTGATGCAGTAGTTAGTAGATTACTATAGCAGACTAGTGGTGATATAGCGGAGCAGCCTTGGGATTCATATAGCAGAGTGGTTTTCTCTTTCCAGCTATAGAAGCTCTTTGGTTGCTCTTGCAGCAATATCATGATATAGGGTTCAAAAATTATTTTCTACCGTTGAAATAAGGTTTTTTTCGGATAAATTGTGATTTATCCCTCATATCTTAATGCATTTTTGGGTAATATGTATTATAAATATTTAATTATTAATACATAGTATAAATTTTTTGTTTTGTATTAAAAAATGAGTTTTAGCTTAACTTATCCTCACAAAACTAGCTTGTAAGGAGAAGATTGCTCCCACTTATATACTGTAAATTGACCTTATTTCTAGTTGATGTGTTATTTCCAACACACCCCCTCACACCGAGGCATGAACATCTTGTGTGTGAGACTAGATATTTATAGGTTTTTCAACGGCTGCTGGATAGCAGGTGGCGCAATACCCCACAAACCACTTTAGGATAGACTCTGATATCATATTAAAAAATGAGTTTAAACCTAACTCATCCTCTTAAAACATGATTGTCCCCACTTGTATATTTTTAATTGGCTTTATCTCTAGTCGATGTAGGATCTCCAATAACATTAAATATATAAAATATCGGCCATCATTATATAAGATTGACAACTATGGTTAGTCAAAATCCTGTGACATAATTTTGGTTGTCAGCTTATTACAATCTCTCTTAGGTGCAAATATTTTGTTATTTGAGATAAAAGTGGGCAATTTCTCATTGCTTTCAACAGATATGAAGTTGACTAACAAGTAATCAGCATCTGAACAGAATGTTATTTTTATCTTGGAGTGATGATTTGTGGGGAATCTCAAAGTTGAAATGTAGCTGAAACTGTATTTATTCATGTGTTATCAATGTAAAATCCATAAGTGGTGATGATTTTCATTTTATCATGTTTGTTAAGAATTGTTGTTCATTGCTTTGTTCTTTTCAATCTGATCTTAGCATGCCCGATTTTCTATTTACATTTTTTCTTTGGAAATGTTCATAGCTTCTTAATCGGACTCAGAATATCATCACTCTAGGCCTGGAAAGAACTCTCTCCACTGGTAATTTTGAAATTAAAAGATTCAGAATGGAAAGAAAAGGAATGACACAGGTTGTATATTGTCTCCCTTTCAAATATTTTTTCTCTTGATACTCACTATGACAAAGTCACCTGCTCTTGCTCAGGAACTTGGATTTATCTAGCACATGATATAACCCTCTAATGAAATTTCTCTTTTCACAGGTGTTACAAAGGTTATCATTTATTGGTGCTATGGGCCACATGACAAGAGTCTCACCACAGTTTGAGTAGTCCAGGAAAGTAAGTGGACCTAGAGCTTTGCAGCCTAGTCAGGTGAGATGCAGTCTAATTTTGTAGCTATTTTGATGGATCGTTCTCATGTTTTTTTGAGTTATGGATAGAAAAAGCAGGGATTGTATTATCCTTGTACTCGACCTTGCTTGGTGGATAGAAAGACTTGTGTTGTATTCTTGTTTTGCTTAGGCTTTTTATTCTTTTTACTTTAACTTATAAAATCTTATATACTTATAAATTTATACCTTCTTTTCTCATCTCTTCCATTTGATAGTGGGGCATGCTTTGTCCTTGTGATACCCCTGAAGGCGAGTCTTGTGGACTGGTAAAGAATTTGGCTTTGATGACTCATGTTACTACTGATGAAGAGGAGAGCCCCTTAATTTCTATGGTATGTTTTGTTATATTACAGGTCAAGATATTTTCCTTTATTATTTATCATTGTAACTACTTATGTAAATATTTGTAGATGTTATATCCAGGTAGTGGGATTTATGGCATCTTCTAATTTTTGAGGTTAAAATTCAATTTAATAGTTACATACTAATACTTTACCCTGTACCCATTCCTTGGAGACTAACCTTGACCAAATACTTCTGTTTCACGTAGTTCTCATTGTCTCCATGAAGTTTTGACAGTTGTGAGTTTGGAGGAAGTTGTAATGATTTTACTAATGGGTCTCTTTTAGCTGCCTTCAATTAGACATCTGTAATCCTCCATCCAGTCAATGCATAATAGTTTGGACTCAAAAAACAGATAGGGCACATTATAACACCTCCAAATGCCACCAAACTGCTGCAGCCATGGATCCACTGGGCTTTGTTTTCAACTAAAAAATGCCCTACCTTGTTGGGTAAATGAAACCTGTTGAAAGAGAGAAAATTTGATGCAAGAGATGCTGAAAACTGCATGTAGACCAGACAACATGGTCCACTCCATATAAGTTGATGACAATAAATACTTGATATGATATGATTTGCCTATAAATCATATTCTAATAAATCTATTTCTAATTATCAAGATCCTAATAGATCATCTAAGATACTCTAAAATATTGTAAGATATTATCTTTAGACATTTCTAACAAAATCCATCGGCAGCCAAACTCGTGCACTTCTCACACCTCAATAAAAACTTGATCTCCCCAATCCTCAAGATTCATTATGTTTGGGCTGGCACAGACATTTTTCGTCCCCCAACAGTCTTGGTCAGGCTCCTTTGCCGTGAGTTTTTCTTTTTTTGGGTTTTCTAGAAAGGCTGTTGAAGATGGCACTAGACCCTAGATACCATGCAGAAAGCGAGAGGGAGAAAGAGTAAGGAAAGATAAAGTAGTTGCATGAACTATAAACTGTAGTGACCCTCATATTTATAGTATTAGGTATTGTACATAAAGGCACAAATAAATCTCAATTTTTTTGAGAAATACGATACTTAGAAGTTATAATGTTCTTGGAGACACTGGAAATACTGAAAAGAAAAAATAATTGGCTTTAAGACGTGTTTCTATCCGTGTTCAAAGATGTAAAATAGTTTACTTGGAAACTTTTTCAATAAAGGGTGCATTCGGTTCATTTTGGATAAAATTGAAAATTGTTATTTTCTTTTCATAGTTTCGGATGAATGAAAATATTTTTTTATGTTAAAAATTTGGATTCGGAAAAAGACAATTAAAAATGTTCAGTTATATAGAGGTAGAACAGAAAAAGTCTGAAAAATTTTCAGTATCCCGTCACACCCTTTGGTTTTGGGAATACCGTGTCCTTTATAGTTTCTCTCTCTCTCTCTCTTTTTCCAGAAAAGCTTTTCTCATAAAATTATTGAAGAGTCACTGTGCTTGTATTTCAATGTACATTGTTTGATATAGATTTAAAATATAGGAGATTTCCATATACTTCATTTTTTAGTGTAGATGTATAGCATTGTTTAGTGTTTCATTATTTCTGTGACAGTGCTATTCATTGGGTGTTGAAGACCTGGAACTTCTCTCTGCAGAGGAGCTTCACACACCTGATTCCTTTCTTGTCATTCTAAATGGTTTAATTCTTGGAAAGCATAAGAGGCCACTGGTATTTGTTCTCTCTTTTAAATTTCTAAAGAAATATTCGCTCATGATTCTATTATTATTATTATGTTTTGTTAACCATATCATTTTCTTTTATTCAAGCGTTTTGCTACTGCAATTAGAAAATTGCGGAGACGTGGTAAAATTGGCGAGTTTGTAAGTGTCTTCGTCCATGAAAAGCAGGTGAATAATACTGTTCTTGTTTTCTCCCAACATAACCCCCTTGTGTAATTTTTCTGTTTTATACTATTTCGATCTTGTGTATTTTACTTTTTTAGGGGCTACAGTTTGCTCTAAATCATAATATTTATTGTACTTCAACAACTATTTTAATGCTGAAAATATGTGAATACGGTCTCAATGGAAAAACATATATGTTTGCAGAACTGTGTCTACTTAGCTTCTGATGGTGGTAGAGTTTGCCGTCCCCTGGTCATTGCTGACAAGGGAATATCAAGAATCAAACAGCATCATATGAAAGAGTTAATGGTAAAGTGTATTCTTTCATCCTGGAAACAAAGAAAGTATCTTGTGAAAATTCAATTTTATACTTTTTTCAGGATGGAGTACGCACATTTGATGATTTCTTACGAGATGGCTTGCTTGAGTATCTTGATGTTAATGAAGAAAACAACACTTTGGTTTGTTCTACTCTAATTACATTTAATTTTTTATTTTCAGCTATGACATTCTATCTTATTCCTGACAGCTGATAGCCTCAGTTGCCTTTTCCCTCTGTAGATTGCTTTATATGAAGGAGATGCCACATCAGAAACTACGCATATTGAGATTGAGCCTTTTACCATCTTGGGAGTTATTGCAGGGTTAATTCCATATCCTCATCATAATCAGTCACCTAGAAACACATATCAGGTTCCCCTTCCTCCTTTCTTCTATATCTACAACTTCCTGAATTTTTCTCTTCTATGAATGAAGTGGGTTCTCTGCCAACTTGAAATTACTATTGTTTTGCTCACTGTAGTGTGCTATGGGTAAGCAAGCGATGGGAAATATAGCATTTAATCAGGTCAGTAAAGTTCTCTTATATGACTTGAGTTTAGCAATTGCATGAGGTATAGACTTAATGAAATTATTCCCAGTTTTAAAAAACCATCATGTTTAGACCATAATGCATGCGTGCAAGTAAGTAAATACAAGCCTGTAAATTTGTGTTCACATGGGTCCAGAGTTAAAATTCTAAATATTTGCAAAGGATCAGATTTAAAGTAATTTATGAATGCTTATGGTGTGTTGGGTAACTATATTTCTTCACTCGAACGTAATTGATGAGCTTATATCTGTCTTGTTGTATGTAGCTGCGCCGGATGGACAGTTTGCTTTACCTACTTGTTTATCCTCAACGACCTTTACTGACAACAAAGACCATTGAGCTGGTGAGTATAATTGATTAATTTCTCACTGATTTGAAGGGCTTTAACTAACGTATTTCATTTTAGGTTGGATATGATAAACTTGGAGCAGGTCAAAATGCCACGGTAGCTGTAATGAGCTATAGTGGTTATGATATAGAAGATGCGATTGTCATGAACAAGGCATCTCTTGACCGCGGGTTTGGTCGTTGTATAGTTATGAAGAAGTATGCAATTTTATTTGGTGTTTTTCTGTTTTCGGTTGCAGCATATTTTATTGTCTAAGCTTTTTAAGGTAGCACTTTTGACCTTGATGTTCCCATATATATAGGTATAGTGCGGTCATTCAGAAGCATTCGAATGACACATCAGATCGAATACTTAGGCCTAATAGAGCTGCAGACACTGCAGGACGAATGCGGGTAATGTCTTCATAGTGAATCCAAATTAATTATTATTTCATTTTACTACAGTCATTTGCTTAAAATTTGTTTTAATTTATCTTATAAACCATTGGATAATGTGACATTACTAGGTATTAAACTTAGTAAAGTGACACTTTACTAACTGTTTTTCTTAAAAGTAAATTTTATAAATCTAATTGTTAAACTTAAAGGTTTATAAAGTATATCAAGTTTACAAAATTGCATACAATTTAAATGGTTGGTAGATAACTTTGTTTCTTAAGCATGTGGCCAGGGATACGATCTCTGGTTTGTAATTGTATGTATGGAAAAACATCTGCTGGGAGATGCCTGCCCTTAAATGGATCTAAGTACTTAAACAAAATATAAGTGGAGGTTAAAGCTAGGAAAAATCTAATTATTTTTTATCTTAATGTGGGACTCCTAACACACTCCCTGTCACAAAAGTGGTAAAAGGCCTCCTTAGTGGCAGCAATAGTTGGGCTAGCAAGATTTCAATCGAGCACAGAAGTGAGATCTGTACTCACAAAGTAACAGGCAAAATACACATTATATAATACTTATCATGCGATATCAAGGTCTCAGCAGTAGTTTTAGGGGCTGATTTATCAGAGCTGTTATGTCTTGTTGGTCAAGTTTTAAGTACTGAATATAAATGTTGTATGTCATTATGGTACAGATTTATCGTGTGCCACTAATCATAAGTATTTATTATATTTAATGTCTTAGATGACCTTGAGTTGGTTTTATAAATAGCAAGGATGGATAAAACATTTATGCCCCATCTTGAGTGGGAATGGTTGAATTAATCACATGCTACTTATGCTTCTTGTTTACATTGTATTTGTATATCTTTCTTGAAGTATTGTAATTTATAACATATATGAAAGTGTCGATATGTAGTGTTATGATTACTATAATTATGTTCTTCTGATATGCGGAAACCAGATTACTGTGTTAACACACCACACAATTCCTTGTACTCTTTTACCTGTTATTATTGATTCAAATTATATAGTTTTCTGAAATTGTTTTCTATGCCACTGGGTATTTTCCTGCTCCCTGTAGATACTTGATGATGATGGTATTGCTGCTCCTGGGGAAATTCTTAAGCCTTTTGACATCTATATAAATAAACAATCACCAATTGATACACGGACTCCCAGAACAGGAGCTGCTGGAAATTTGCCCGATAGGTTTGTTTGTTTTTTTTTTTAAATATGGGTTTAACTATTCTTGGTTCACATTTTTTCTATTGTTTCCTTTTATGCAGTGCATATCGGTCGAATTCACAATCATTCAAGGGTCATGGAGGAGAAGTAGTTGATAGGGTGGTTCTATGCTCTGATAAGGATAAAAACATGTGTATCAAATTTCTGATTCGACACACTCGTAGGCCTGAGGTAAAGTCGTTTATGGTTTATCATGATTTAGTGTTATTGGTTAGAAAGTGTATTCATTTCTAGTTTGAATTTGTTGCATTAGCTTGGTGATAAATTTAGCAGCAGACATGGACAAAAAGGTGTTTGTGGAACTATTGTCCAGCAAGAAGACTTTCCATTTTCTGAGAAAGGCATTTGTCCTGATCTGATCATGAATCCTCATGGTTTCCCAAGGTACTATAACTCATTTTACATGTCATTTTTCCTCGTGTTATGTAGGTAGGGAACACAACAGTAAGTATATTTAAAGATTATTGTTACAACTGTTGTAAGAATACTTATCTAGATTTGATAGCCTATTTGGCACAGATCAGAGTATTAGTCAAAAAACTTACCATCTCTCGTCCTTATTGAGTAGAAACAAATTTATTTTTAAATGAATAAATATATAATATAACATGTTTTAAGATGGGAACTTATTTTTTTTAATGGTATCAGTCGAATGACGGTTGGAAAGATGATAGAGCTTCTTGGAGGAAAAGCTGGGGTTTCATGTGGTAGGTTTCATTATGGCAGTGCTTTCGGGGAAAGAAGTGGACATGCTGACAAGGTTGAAGCCATAAGGTATCTGTCTTGATTATTTTTTGTACGACATTCATTGATTTATCTATATATCTATATTCTAATAGTTTCATGCTTTTACAGTGAAACTCTTGTGAGTAAAGGCTTCAGCTACAGTGGGAAAGATTTCATTTATTCAGGTTTTTATTTTCTTATTTCATATTACTATTGGATTTGTATGCAATGTATTTATGGCAAATATCATCATCAAACACCAATACTTCAGTTTACTTTACGTAATGTATTTGATACTGGTACTTTTAGATACTTCACCGAAATATATTTGTGGAGTATCTAAGTTTCTAAAAATGAAAAATCCAATACAACTAACATACGAGGCCTAGAAGATATATAATATAGAAATATTGTCTGTTGATGAATTCAAGAAAGAAATGAGATTGATACTATCATTCTTTGTAGATAATAGAGAGTGATTTATGTTGACAATGATTTTTAGTTTTTATTGGTTTTAGTAACTTCTAAGAAGTATGTTCTCAATTTAAATTTGCGAAATTGCAATAATACATTTTTTTATGTTATATGAATTTCTACATATCTAAACATGTATCTTACACATCATATGTTTTGAAATATTTGTATGGCAGTATCCAATATGTATCATTTGGATACACATGTTGTATATGTGCATTATAAAATAGTGGTGAGAGTTTGAAATTTCTAATAAAATATTAATTATTTATATTTTGACAAGAATAAGGGTAAGGTTTGTACTCTAGTTTTCAATGCTACATTAAGTTTTACACAAGAAATGCTATTTACCCTCTTATATGGGTGCTAATTTTCTTTTTTCAGGTATTACTGGGTGTCCACTGCAAGCATATATTTTCATGGGTCCAATTTACTACCAAAAATTAAAACATATGGTTAGTGAAGTCCTTTCAAAGAATACTTTCTCTTGAGTACCTACCACAAAAAACTAATAAAATACTGATATACCATGTTCCAGTTTGCAGACAAGGGTTTCAAAATATGTGTCTGGTCCATTTCTTTATATTATTATGTAGTTGTTCTCCTTTGATTATTTAGGAAACAATGAACTACCATTGGCTTGTTTCATGAAGCATGAAATTAAAGAGAGCATAATTCCCGTAATTACATAAATTAACAATTTTCTAACAAATATCTCAACAATATTTCCCACAATACTTAAGCACTATCTCACTATTTAGGTATAATTGTTCTTAAACAATTAGAATCTTCTGTTCCTAGTGTGAATTAGTGTTGTAGAATATTTCTATTAGTAAGAGACCTGGAGTTGTCATTCTTGGTTAACAATAGGTTAAATTAAAAATTTATGGCTAAACTCTGTTTTTCAATTTGAACAATTCAACAAGAAACTTACAGTTTTGGTTCTTACATGTAAATCAGTTAATACAAGACACCATTTTTTCCAACACTGTTATAACAATTGATTTGTTATATTTTTTATGCATAGAGAACAAAATTGACTTGTTACTTATTTTTAATTTAACCTGTATAAATGCTTGGACAAAGTAATATTTTTTCTTTATAAGTTGTAACTTGTCTGTATTAGTTCCTGAAGCAACAGCTGTGGTGTTAATCAGGTTCTTGATAAGATGCATGCTCGCGGCAGCGGTCCTCGTGTCATGCTAACAAGGCAGCCTACAGAAGGGAGAGCTAGAAATGGAGGTATACTATTTATACTTTTTTGATGAGTTTTAGAATTTATTTCATGATTCACATCATTCTTTTCTTATAATTATTTCAGGTCTTCGTGTTGGAGAAATGGAACGCGATTGCTTGATTGCATATGGTGCTAGTATGTTAATTTATGAGCGACTTATGTTGTCTAGTGATCCTTTTGAAGTTCAGGTAATAATCTGGTGGACTTTATCTTACTATCACTGCAACTACCAGTTTTGTTTCATTTGAAAATGAATATTATTGAATGGGAAGTTTTGCCATCACATTTGGGGTGGCTTGCCTCAACTAAATACCTTCTTTTCTTTTGATGGGAAACTCTTCAGTTTCTGAAACTTTTTATAAAAACTCTCATGTTAGACATCACTACGAAACTTGACATTTCAGCTAGGCTGGCACCTCGAGTAACTTTAAGATCAAACTTACTGATGATTATAATTTCCTTTTTACACAGGTATGTACAGCATGTGGGTTGTTAGGATATTACAACCATAAGCTGAAAACTGGTATCTGTTCATATTGTAAGAATGGAGACAAGATTTCCACCATGAAGCTGCCATATGCATGCAAACTCATGATTCAGGTATAATGCATCATTGGTAGAACCTATTTTAGGATAGTACATCTTAATAATTAGGAATGAATCATTGTAATTATACTAATATACATATATATTGAGAGCCATACTTTATATGATTCTACTTACTGTAAATTTGAAATTGCTCTCAAATTCGAATTGAAACCATTCCACAATCTGATTAGCAGGCTGGTAGATATGTTAACATAAAAAAATTACTTTTAATGTTCAATGAAGCTTTGTTTTAGCTGCCAATGTTGTCTGAAATTTACAAAATTTCTCATGCCAAGCAATTTGCATTTTATTTGATTTGTTGATTTTGTCTTACTTCTTTTGTTCTTGATCAATTTGATTTGATTCTCAATTTCCAGGAACTCCAATCGATGAATATTGTTCCCCGTTTAAAACTGGCAGATGCTTGAGATGATCCAATTATTGAGAATGCACAGATATCACTGTTTGGGTAAATTACAGTGCAGAAAAATTGCCATTGACAACTGTTCATGAACTTCTGCTAATTCTTTTGTATATTCTTCTGTTCAATTTTGCTCAACCCTCCCTTTCTTTACACTGAAAAAATTGTAAATCTTAGGACCTGTTTATTTATGTTTTTTTTTTAGTTTAAAAACATTTTGTAAAGCTATTGTGTACTGTTCAAGTGTCAATTTCTAAGTTAAAATTGATCAATATTTGAGAATTGTTTGTAAAGAAAGTACTTTAGAATAAAAAATAGACATTAGTTAATGCAGTATCTGTTTCTCAAATGACATTCTAATATATATATATTCTAAATAACAAAGCAGTAATTTACAATTTCATGGTTTTGCCATAATAAATTCTAAGACACGAAATAAATAAATATTGGTATTCAAGATATATTTCATTTTTCCTGTCATTTAAAAAAAAAATATAATTGTTCAATGGTCATTCTTTAATAATTACTCATAAAATGAAAGTATAATCAAAATAGAATAATAAAATAAAAGAATAAAATAGAAATAAATTTGTATTTATAAAAAATAGTTATAATAGAAAATTCTCTTTTTATATATATAGGTATAGATTAAAACATGTTTTCATCCGAAAATCTCTTAACTTACAAATTAATTTTACCAACTCAAGTAATTTTCTAAGAGTTGAGTTATATGTTAACATATCAATATTTTAAATCACTAATATTGATTTAATCCGTAAGAATGTTGTATTTAGAACGCATCTATCTTTTTCGTCGTCGACTGTAAAAAAATCTGAATGTTTTATATTTAATTAAACGGTTTGGGATATTCTTCTTCTTTATCTTCTTTTGCTTTCACTTGCTGTAAAAAAATAAGAGTAAAAGAAATAAAAACAAGGAATATTAACAATTAAACAATCAGAATTTATACCACTCATATTGATTGATCAGAACAAAGTAAACTATAATAGAAATATCTTTAAATTAGCGGGAATGAAAACAAAGTAAGTTTTTGTGGTTTAAATTTTTTAATATTTCTTTTTCTTTTTATTCTTTTTTCTGTTTGAGTCACTTTTTACAATTCAATTTAAATATTTATTTGACTCATCCTTTTTAAATAAATGTAATGCAAACAGTTTCTTTCAAATATAATATTAAATATATATTTTTTTTAAATTTAAGTAATTATAAAATAATAAAATAATAAAAAAATAAAATAAAATAAAATATTGATATAAGGATAGAATAAAAACAAATCTCTGTATAACAAAAAACAATTTTTTTATATATAAGTAATGATTAAAATGAAAAATCTTTTTATATATAAATATAAACAAATTTTTATTATTAATTTATATAATTTATAATTATATAATATATAAATTCTTATTTAATGTCTTATATTTTAAAAAATATACGTATTTTTTATTCGTATCCGTATGCGAGTCTATGTATGTAAGTTACATAGGTAAAGAATCATTTCACCTTACTGCGATGCCAAAGATTCTGTTTTATCGGAAGCGCGTTTGCATTCGGAATTGGAAGTTCCTTCCAAACACACACTTCCATTAATAATCCCAAACATATTTATTTGTTCAGCTGAGAAGAATCGCTTAATCACAATGGGAAGAAGCAGTAGAAGAAGTTAATCGCCAAGCGGAAGCGCGATGGGGAACAAAATCGCGCGCACGACGCAGGTTTCGGCGTCGGAGTACTACCTCCACGACCTCCCGTCCACCTACAATCTCGTTCTCAAGGAGGCCTTAGGTCGCGGCCGTTTCTTCAAGTCCATTCAGTGCAAACACGACGAGGGTTTGGTCCTCGTCAAGGTCTATTTCAAGCGCGGCGATTTTCTTGATCTCTCCGACTACGAACGCCGTCTCTCTCAGATCAAACAAATTTTCAGCTCCATCGATCATCCTCACGTTTGGCCGTTTCAGGTCTCCCTCTGCTTTCTCCAATTAATTCAATTCTCTTCTGTATTTAATTAATCAATGTATTAATTCAGTTTTAGAATGTTCGATTTAGTGTGCTCTGAAAAATTCAGGTTGATAACGTTGAAGTACTAGCTAATGTGATTTTAGGTAAATGTAAATTTTAGCTCCGCTTTGATGATTGATTTTTACTCTGTAATTGATTGAGTTGAAGTAGATTTAGGTGACTCTTGCGTGAATGAAACAAATATACTGAGTTTATGTTTGGTGACTGCTGAAATTTACAGCTGCTTTGTAGGAAAAAAATTGTGAAAAGAAAACTGAAAATAGTTTTGTTTTTGCTTCTGAAAATTTGTATGTTCCTTTTCAAATTTATATGTTTTTGTTCTTCTTGTGTAAAAGCTGATATTCTTTTGTTGCAGTTCAAGGAAATTGTTTTCGACCTCTTTCAGCAAACTTGCGTAAATAAAAATTATGTTTTATTATAATCGATTGTTGAAAAATACATATAAGTAATTTAATGTTTGCAACTGTCTCAAACACACCCTATCTCTGTTTGGTTTATCATCCAACTGCAGTAGTTTGCGTCAAAGCATAAACAGCTAGTATTAGCTTCTGCTTCATTTTGTAGTTTGAAGTGTCTTTAAACACAACCAACATAAGTTGCTTTAGAATAAAGACATCAAAAACAATTTTAACGAAAATTAATTTTGGAAAACCTATTTTTGTTAAAAATAAAATTTGTTGACACTCATCCAAAAATCACGCTCTATTGTTTGGAACTGAGCGTGTGAGAGTCTTGTGTTGCAGTTTTGGCAAGAAACGGACAAAGCAGCGTACCTTTTGAGACAGTATTTCTTCCATAATCTGCATGATAGGTTAAGTACTCGACCTTTTCTTAGTCTTGTTGAGAAGAAATGGTTGGCTTTTCAGGTATTATTCATCACTCGTTCCCTTGTCTACTCTTTTAGTTAGCATTGGATGGAGTTGGAGTTGGATTTGTTTTTGTTAACTTGTTTGGGGGCAATGTGCAGTTGCTTGTAGCTGTAAACCAGTGCCACGAGAATGGAGTATGTCACGGTAAGTCTTGATTTAACTGAAGTCCTTCCTGTAAAGATGTACACAATAAAAAAATAGAGGACAGATTAGAGTAGGACTTATTATCTGATGATATTAGACCTTCTCTTATCACGTCTTGACTGTGCATTGATGTTATTTGTATAAATTTGTATTTTGTTTAAGGTGATATCAAGTGTGAGAATGTGCTGATTACCTCCTCCAATTGGCTTTACCTTGCTGACTTTGCATCTTTCAAACCCACATACATTCCGTATGATGACCCATCTGATTTCTCTTTTTTCTTTGACACTGGTGGACGAAGACTATGTTATCTTGCACCTGAGGTTTGTTCTTTTTCCTTCTTGTCTATTTCATTTATTTTTTGTTTTATTTCTTATTTGAATTGTTTGCTCGTCCAAGATGCATTTTTTGCTGCAACTGAGTTAGAAGTTAGATCAACAACATATGTTGTTAAACTGTTGATGTCACTGGGTATTTTCTCTTATTCCTTGTTTTAATCGATTTTAGTATAAAGATGCAAATGAGTGCTTACTAAGTAATCCTCTGTTTATAGGCTTAAATTAATTAAGAATTCAGCTCGTGGACCTTGATGGATTGATTAAACTAAGACTCTTACGCTATGAAATATTTGTTACAGGCTTATAAATAAGGCACATCTGTGCTTAAGAATTGAAACTAACATGAAAAAAAAATATGTCATGATCTTAGAGGGCCAATTTCTGGACACTTTTTTGTCGATCTAACAATTTTTTTGACCTTTATTGCAAAATTATTGTACAGGTATCTTTTTGACCTTTATTGCTCAGTTTGTTATGATCTTTTTTGTTTTACTAAAATAGAAAATGCAGTTAGTGATGGAAACTGTTAATCCTTTTTGTTCCACTGATTACATGTTTTCTTGTTAGTAGTTGTTTATACCTAACATAATTATGTTATTAACCCTCTCATTCTCTCTATTTCTTTTTGGGCGTGGCTTTCAGAGATTTTATGAACATGGAGGCGAGATGCAGATGGCACAAGATACCCCCTTAAAACCCTATATGGATATATTTGCTGTTGGGTGAGCATTCTTTACTGCAAGAATCTTAACGTAGAAGATGTTTTAGTTTTTCAACCATCCATGTTTCAGGCTGGAAATAGGAATATTTATGCGCACGTAATTTAATTTACTGATTAAAGCAATCCAGAAAATAATTGATCTGCAAGGCATTATACTGCTGTAATTATTGTAGGTAGAGGTGATATTTTATTCTACTATTGATTTTGATTTTATATAAATTTATATTGAACCTTGACGCTCTGGGTCTATTTTCTTGTTATGCTTTTGTTCTTTATTTTATTTTCTAAGTTTGAAATATCATTTTACATCTTCAGGTGTGTAACTGCTGAGCTTTTCCTTGAGGGGCAGCCACTATTTGAACTGTCTCAACTTCTTGCTTATCGCAGAGGGCAATATGATCCAAGTCAACACCTTGAAAAAGTATATACATACATATGTGTATATATGTACATACATACACACACACACACACACATACACATACACATTTATATTTATGTTTGTGCTTGTTAGTCTTGTTTGGTATTCCTGTAGTACCATCAGTAGACATACCCCACATATGTTCATGATTTACTTTCTAATATTTTATATGTATTCTCTATGGGATGCAGATACCGGATATTGGAATCCGTAAAATGATATTGCACATGATTCAGTTAGAACCCGAGTCCCGATTTTCTGCTGAAAGATATCTGAAGGAATATGCTGCAGTTGTTTTTCCGATTTATTTTTCACCATTTCTTCATGATTTTTACCGTTGCTGGAGTCCTCTTCATTCTGACATGAGGGTATACCAATTTGCTGAAATATTTTTTACAATGATTTGACACTTTCTGTAACACTTGTTTATTTTATCTAATTACTTTCACCATTCTGCGTAGGTTTTACTATGCCAAAGTGCTTTTCCGGAGATACTCAAACAAATGATGAACAATAAGCCATCTGATGATGCAGGTGCTAATTCCGGGGAACTTTTGGAAGAGATGGTTGCTAAAGAAAGTGTGAGTTTCTTGAAGGATTCACTGAGGAAGAGAGAAGACATAGGCAAAGGCTTAGTCCATGATAACTATGAAGTTCTTGGTGATATTAATGGCATACCGAGGGATGCGAAAAGAAATAATAATCCATCCGATGTAGCAGGAAAGGCACATAATTCAACTTTCCCCGAAAATCTAACAAATCTTCAAACTGGTAAACTGCTTCAAACTATCTCCAATGCTTTTCGAGGGAATGACCATCCCTTTTTGAAAAAAATTACTATGAATGATTTGAAATCATTGATGTCTGAGTATGATAGTCAATCAGATACATTTGGAATGCCTTTTCTACCGTTACCAAAGGATAGTATGAGATGTGAAGGCATGGTTTTGATAACTTCTTTGCTGTGCTCTTGCATACGCAATGTCAAGTTGCCTCACCTGAGGAGGGCAGCTGTACTCTTGTTGAAGGCTTCTGCTCTATATATTGATGATGAAGATCGTTTGCAGCGTGTTATACCATATGTGATTGCAATGCTTTCAGATGCAGCAGCAATTGTCCGTTGTGCTGCTTTGGAGACTTTGTGTGACATTCTTCCCTTAGTGAGGGATTTTCCTCCCAGTGATGCGAAGATATTTCCTGAGTATATTTTTCCAATGCTTTCTATGCTTCCTGATGATCCTGAGGAAAGTGTGAGGATATGCTATGCCAGCAATATAGCTAAACTGGCGTTGACTGCTTATGGATTTCTGATACACTCAGTAAGCTTGAGTGAGGCAGGTGTCCTTGATGAATTGAGTTTGTCACAGAAACCATTGACATCATCCACTCAGACCTCTGGAAGAATGAAGAGGATAAATGGTGATGTTCAACTTCTGCAGCTGAGGAAATCCATTGCGGAGGTTGTCCAAGAACTTGTTATGGGTCCTAAGCAAACCCCAAATATAAGGAGAGCACTTCTTCAGGATATTGGCAAACTGTGCTACTTCTTTGGTGTGAGACAGAGTAATGACTCTCTTTTACCCATTCTTCCTGCTTTCTTAAATGATCGGGATGAGCAATTAAGGACAGTATTCTATGAAAAAATAGTTTATGTCTGCTTTTTTGTGGGGCAAAGAAGTGTAGAAGAATATTTATTACCTTATATTGAGCAAGCTTTAAGTGACATGACAGAATCAGTCATTGTTAAAGCCGTAGAATGTATGTCTATTCTATGTAAAAGTGGTTTCTTCCGGAAGAGAACATTGCTTCAAATGATAGATCGTGGCTTTCCTTTATTGTGTTATCCTAGTGAATGGGTACGGAGATCAGTTGTCTCTTTTATTGCTGCTAGCAGTGAGTGCCTGGGTGAAGTAGATTCTTATGTTTACCTTTCTCCTGTTATACGGCCTTTCCTCCGCAGGCAACCTGTGTCTCTTACTTCCGAAAGGGATCTGCTTTCATGTTTAAAACCTCCTGTCTCAAGACAGGTTTACTATGAAGTCTTGGAGAACTCTAGGAGTTCAGACATGTTAGAAAGACAAAGAAAAATATGGTATAGTTCTTCACAGTCTAAACTATGGGAAATGGATTTACTGAAAAAAGGAATTGAAGAGTTGGACTCATTGAAGAACTGGAGTGACAAGCAACAAGGTCCTGGGGTTCAACAAACTGTCGGCACTGCCTTCCAACAGCCAGGGATAACTGATTGTGACAAAGCTGAGGCAAAATTGAGAGATATGGGAGCCTTTATGCATAATGATAGCAATGTGGGGCATCGTGATACCCAAGGCTTGGAGAAGTTACAGTTTTCAGGATTTATGTCACCAAATTTTAGTGGCGTGAACAGTTTGACGTTTGAAAAGCCATCAGAAGGCATACCTCTGTACTCCTTCAGTGTGGACAGGCGAGGAATGGGAGTGCCCCCTGCTGCATCTGATCCTCCATTGCCAATGAATTCTCTGGGTGTTAGTTCATCTGCAATGCCTTGGGTTAATCCACTTAGCAAGTCCTTTAATTTGGCTAGTTCAGTTCCAGCACCAAAGCTTTTTTCTGGTTCTTTTAGTATCAGCAATGGCTCTAAACAGTTCCATCGAGTGGTACATGAACCAGATGCAAGGGAAAATGAGATGGCCTATATTAATAGCACATTTCAAGATTTGGGATCATCTGCTAATGTTAAAGGTACTTCAATTGCACTGGAAGATGCAACTGCCCAAACTGATCTATCAGGATTTCCATCCTTTGCTCGAGCTTCCATACCCGATTCTGGTTGGAGGCCCCGAGGGGTGTTGGTTGCACACCTCCAGGAGCACCGATCAGCTGTCAATGACGTTGCTATATCTGCTGACCATAGTTTCTTTGTGAGTGCATCTGATGATTCTACAGTCAAGATTTGGGATTCCAGAAAGCTAGAAAAGGACATTTCATTCAGGTCTAAGCTAACTTATCACCTGGAGGGAAGCCGTGTGTTGTGTGCAGCAATGCTTCCAGGTTCTGCTCAAGTTATAATTGGAGCATCTGATGGATTTATTCATATGTTTTCTGTTGATCATATATCTAAAGGTCTAGGACACGTTGTCGAGAAATATTCTGGAATTGCTGATATCACAAAGAAGGATATCAAAGAAGGTGCCGTACTCAACCTCTTGAACTGCCCTGTGGATAATTATACCATTATGTATAGCACACAGAATTGTGGCATTCATCTGTGGGATACTAGGTCAAATTCCAATACCTGGAATCTTAAAGCTACTCCTGAGGAGGGCTATGCTTCTTCTCTAGCATCAGGGCCTTGTGGTAATTGGTTTGTATCAGGGTCATCCCGGGGGGTTATTACACTTTGGGACCTGAGGTTTCTTATACCTGTTAACTCTTGGCAGTATTCTCTTGCTTGCCCTATAGAAAAGATGTGTCTCTTTCTTCCTCCGTCAAATGCTTCTCTGTCTTCAGCTGCTAGACCCCTTGTTTATGTGGCTGCTGGTTGCAATGAAGTTTCTCTTTGGAATGCGGAGAATGGTAGCTGCCACCAGGTATGAGGCTAACTGTTTTTTCTTTGTTTATAGACATTAAGAAGCTATATGTGCTACAACTGTTGAACTTCTGGCAAGTGTACCAAAATCAACTGTAGTATAATAGTTTTGAAAGTAAGAGAGTTAAACACACAGGGAACAAATCCAATTAAAATTCAAAGTTTTAATACTCACTAAGTATAGATACATAGAGAATAATGTTGTTCAAGAAGGATTGATGGTGAAAAGAACTAATTGCATCTAAAAGTGTAAAGAGTAACAAGGTAATTTAGTTAAAGAGTTCAGTGAGTGAAACTGGATTGAATTTCATCTATCTCACTTGTCTGTATTCTGAATAGTAAGATATATAGCATTCGAAACCATTGATATTGATGCCACCTTCTAAGTCATTTATATTGATTCCTCAAGTATAAAATTCATAAGAAAAATCTCCTAAATATCCATTGCTCGGATATTTAACCGATTATCCAGCATTACGATCGGATGTTGTAAAGCAATCGATACATTGAAATCTATTCCTAGTATTACAATATATCAAGTATTTTCATTCAAATCAGTTTGTATTCTTCCTAGTATTACAATATATTGAGTATTTTCGTTCAAATCAGATTTTTAGAAATACTTTCCAGTTAGATCTTAAAATTGAAATCAAGAATCTATTGATCAAATAGAATCCATCAATTAGAACAAAACAAATTACCGTATACAAATATCATCAGAATACATCTGAGTTCAAATCCATTACATTCAATCCCAAGAAGGAAGTTAGCCACTCATGGCAGTCATTACAAGCACAAAGATTGGATAAGATGTGAAAGAAAATATGATCCATGCTTTTTTTCTCTTCCTTGGTCCAGAGCTTCAACAAAAGTGTGTTCTGTCCTTTTTCCCCCCGCTCCTCATTTGTTTCAAGTCCACTCTTTATTTGGATTAATGAATTCTTGCTTGAGCCTGCCAATTTTCGCCCAGGCGAGAAGAGTACTTGTACTTCATCATGAAGAAAATTCTTCTTGCCCAAGCGAGTCAATTCTCACTTGAGCAAGAATGACACTGAAAATAATCCACTCTCTGGACAACTCTCTCTTAAGCGAGCTGATTCTCACCCAGGCGAGGATGTCATTGCAAGTCACCCGTTTTCCTAAACAATTCTCGCTCAAGCGAGCTTCTTCTAGATTGAGCGAAGATTTCACTGAGAAACTTCCTTTGGATACTTCTAGCTTGAGCGAGATTGTTCTAGCTTGAGCGAGATTGTTCTAGCTTGAGCAAGCAACTAGAAAAAGCTTCATCTTTGCTCTTTTTTCTTGATTTCTTCATAAGTCTTTCAATCCTTTCCTTCCATCCTTGATTACCTGAATTGTTTACAAAAGGTGGGAACAAATGACTCTAATTATCTCAAGACTCACATATATTTTGATTCAATAATTCTAAAATTAGGGGTAATTGCTATCTCATAAATACAATCAAGAGACCATAAGTGACACAATTTCCATATGTAAATTCACTAAATATTGACACTTATCAACAAAATGCAGTTGCAACAAATATTCCAGCTTAGTACAAAGTTCTATTTATCCAGAGAAATATGGTTTTTGATTGAAGTTCACCAGCATTTGTTTTTATCACTAGTACTCGAGTTGTCGTATAACTTAATTTCTTATGAGATGGTTCAATAAGACTTATTACATGACCTGTACCCAGATTTCTTCAAATCGTAGGTATTATTTCATTTTAGTAATATTCTGGTTATTGTCTTTTACAATTAACAAATCTTCTCACAGGTCCTAAGGATGGCCAATTATGACAGCGATGCCGAAATGTCTGATCTGCCTTGGGCCTTGGCCAGACCTTCAGGTAAGCCAACTTCTCAATCAGATCTAAGACGGAATGTTAATCGGAAGTATGGAGTTGATGAGGTAAACGAACCTCCTTCTCGTCTTCCTGGTATCCATTCGTTACTTCCCTTGCCTGGGGGCGATTTGTTGACTGGAGGCACTGATTTAAAGATACGTCGGTGGGATCATTACAGGTTTGTGCTGAACTTTCAATATTTATTTTTCTTGTGAGAATGGTCTGATTGAATCAATTTGTCTTCTTTGTTACAGTCCTGACAGAAGTTACTGTATTTGTGGACCAAACATAAAAGGAATAGGAAATGATGATTTTTATGAAACAAAATCTAGTTTTGGGGTGCAAGTTGTACAGGTAATTTATGTTTCAGTAGGTTGTGTTTTCAAGCTTCTTATTTGTTATGTGCATGAATATTTGCTTTAAGGGCGAGGTTCTCAATCAGCATAGGTACAAAAGCTGGGTTATGGTTTGTGTGACTGAATAAAATATCAATGTAGGTACTTCAACCATCCTAGAGATATGGCCTGAGTTGTTAGCTTTTGGTTGGTTCAGTCCAACCATCCTTTTTCTTCACTCTGGTGTTTTCTGTCCCAACTGCAAGGGATTAGCCAATGATTCCTTTGTTGAACAAGTCAAGAAATTAGACGTACCCAACTATCCTTTTTCGAATATTTGCCAAAATAATTACTTTTCATGATTTTCTTAAATAAAAGTATTGTTCAAGTCAGTCTTCCTTCACAGTTTTTCCTTTGTTGAAACTTTGAGAAAATATTGGTATTTGTTATAGATCAGATTGAGAGGTCATTTCTATATAATGTCTTGTTGAAGTCTTTTTTTTAAACAATGTTGAGGAGAGGAACAAGGGAAAATAAATAGGCTTCAAGAGGGAATGAAGGATAGGATGACAGATTAAAGCATGGGTGGCAGGAACCTTTACATTCTTCAGTAAATACTGTGTATTGAATGCCTGGATCCTTGTTATCCTGCTGAATAATTGACGAGTTATATTCATGGTGCCTTCATAATGCTGTTTTGGATATTCTTCCATCTCTGTCAACTTTTCAACCTCTTAAGATATACAAGTAGCTAAGCTTTTATCTTTTACTCTTATAAACAGGAGACAAAAAGACGTCCTCTTACAATCAAGCTGACAGCAAAGGCGATTCTTGCGGCTGCTGCCACTGATTCTGGTGGTTGCCATCGTGACTCCATTGTTTCTTTGGCTTCTATTAAGTTAAACCAGAGACTCTTACTTTCAAGTGGTAGAGATGGGGCCATCAAGGTTTGGAAGTAAATTTCTGAAGTTATTTTGGTTATTCTGTACATAAGTAGTAGGGTCACATCTTAGTTTAGTCAATATTGTACATGAATTAAGTTATAGGAACTAACCCACCAGGTAGTGATTAAAGCCAGTTTCTGTGTATATTTTTCCATTTTTGTGTACACCTGATCAATACCGTAGGTATTATTATTGATAGTTTCATTGACCTTATCTTATTATACCCTTGAGTAAGTAGTTGGTGATTTCCTCTAACAATGTTGATAATATTAAGCAGACACCTTAATGATTATTTAAATGTACAGAAAGTGAATGAATTCGAGGAGAAAATAGTATGGAAGTAATGTGAATGGAAAAGAAATTGTAAAAATTGTTATATTAAAGATTATTATTATGTTCTTGGTTTTTTTTTTAAGAATGTATGTAAATTTTATTTGAACAGTGAATAATTTTGATATTAAAAGTTTAGAATAAAATAGAAAATATAATGAGTATGAAAATAAGTGTAATATTTTTTTTTAAATTTATTTTAACATATTAATTAATATGATTTCAAAATACTTACATATTTAAATTAATATACTGGAAAATTGATTCTGAATTAAACAGGTTTAAAAATATTTTATGTATAAAATATATTGAATTATATATTCATATTTTTAAATATGATATTAACCATAAATGAAATTAATTTAAAATTAATTTTAATTAAGTAGAAGGAAGATTTTAATATAATTGAAAATTATTTAAGATTTAAAATTGATTAAATAAAAATAATAATTTATAAAAGTGAAAATAATATTTAAATTTCTTTTAATATAATTTCATATTTCTATATAGTTTTAGTTCATTTTGTTAATATTGATTTTACAAGAAAACAAAATTACTACTATCAAGTAATTATAAATATTCAAATATTATTTATTTTATCCAACAAAGTTTTATATATCAATAATAATAAATAATTCATATTTTTTTACTCAAATTCGGTCATACTTTCTGCAATTTTTTTCAGGGTTTGCATTGCGCTCACACAAGTAATTTCATGTGTTATTTACGGCTAGGTAAGGAGGCACGTCCATTAAAAAAATCACAAAAAGAAGATACGGGGTAGAAAAGCCAGAACCTTTTGTTTTCGGAAAACCAGTTTTGTTCACTCTGGGTCTGAGAATTACTATGCCTTACTCCTTGGGTATTTTGGTCTAAAATTTTTACCAGACATTCCTCACTGTGTCTACTGAGTTTTCGCGTAGATTTGACCTGAAATTTGTCGAGTTTTGTCCCAAATTCAAGCGAGGTTCTTACATGGAATTTCAGGAAAAAACTATTTCGGGACAATTTTTCAGAAATTTTGTGCAAAACCAAAGCTATCCTCTACCGAAACTTATGAAATTCTGCCATAGTTTCTGATATTTTTTTCTGGGTCCGTATTGCGCTGAAAAAATTCACACAAGTACTTTCATGTGTTGTTTTCGGCCAGGTAAGGAGGCACGTCCATAAAAAAATCACAAAAAGAACATACGGGGTAGAAAATCTAGGACGTTTTGTTTTCGGAAAACCAGTTTTGTTCACTCTTGGTCTGAAATTTTTACCAGACATTCCTCACTGTGTCTACGGAGTTTTGGCGAAGATTTGAGCCCCAGATTCCTCCCACAAGATTGGCGATAAATTTTTCATTCATCACTGCCAGGGCAGGAAGGACGAATCGTTTGTGTGTGAAACTGTTTGATTTTTTTCCTAGGTGAATACTCATCCGTTTGACCTAAAATCTGTCGCGTTTTATCCCCAATTCAGTCGAGGTTCTTACATGGAATTTGAGGAAAAAACTATTTCGGGAAATTTTTTCAGAAATTTTGTGCAAAACCAAGGCTATCCTCTACCGAAACTTGTAATATTCTGCCCTAATTTCTTCAATTTTTTACTGGGTTCCTATTGCTCTGAAAAAATTCACACAAGTACTTTCATGTGTTGTTTGCGGCCAGGTAAGGAGGCAAGTCCATAAATAAAATCACAAAAAGAAGATACGGGGTAGAAAAGCCAGGACGTTTTGTTTTTGGAAAACCAGCTTTGTTCACTCTGGGTCTGGGAATTACAACGCCTTACTCCTTCGGTATTTTAGTCTGAAATATTCACCAGACACTCCTCACTGTGTCTACTGAGTTTTGGCGTAGATTTGAGCCCCAGATTCCTCCCACAAGATTGGCAATAATCTTTTCATTCATCACTGCCGGGGCTGAAAGGACGGATCATTTGTGTGTGAAACTGTTTGATTTTTTTCCTAGGTGAATACTGATCCGTTTGACCTGAAATCTGTCGCGTTTTGTCCCAAATTCAGTCGAGGTTCTTACGTGGAATTTCAGGAAAAAACTATCTCGGGACAATTTTTCAGAAATTTTTTGCAAAACCAAGGCTATCATCCTCTACCGAAACTTGTGAAATTCTGCCCTACTTTCTGCAATTTTTTTCTGGGTCGGTATTGCGCTAAAAAAATTCACACAAGTACTTTCATATGTTGTTTGCGTGCAGGTAAGGAGGCACGTCCATAAACAAATTAAAAAAAGAAGATACGGGGTAGAAAAGCCAGGACGTTTTGTTTTCGGAAAACCAGTTTTGTTCAGTCTGGGTCTGGGAATTACTACGCCTTACTCCTTGGGTATTTTGGTCTGAAATTTTTACCAGACATTCCTCACTGTGTGTGCTGAGTTTTGGCGTAGATTTGAGCCCCAGATTCCTCCCACAAGATTGGCAATAAATTTTTCATTCATAATTACCAGGGCAGGAAGGACGGATC
>Ga0123342_1001067_pt1 | contig 45724 bp, 21 predicted proteins | sample Turbeawhitnodule_FD_89960 | JGI IMG/M metagenome (GOLD analysis project Ga0123342, IMG submission 89960) | Root nodule microbial communities of legume samples collected from Mexico - Turtle bean Mexico white nodule | ecosystem: Host-associated > Plants > Roots > Nodule | place: Mexico: Nepantla...
GAGGTTTTTTAATATTAAAAAATAGTAATTTTCTATTTATATAAAATGTGATTTATTTTCTAATTTTATAGTATATGTTTAATATTTAAAGAAATTATTTGAAGTTATGTTTTTATTTAATTTATTGTTGTGTTTATATTAATATATTTCTATTTATATTTATTATGTTTATGAATTATAATTTATTTATTATAATTTTTTATGATTTTTTTTCTATTGTTAATTACGCTATATTTTTTTAGTATTTTTTATTTGTCATTATTACATGATTTTTAATATTAAAAAATAATATTTTTTATTTATATAAGATTTGATTTATTTTTCAATTTTATAGCACATGTTTAATATTTTAAAGAAATTACTTGAAGTTCTTTTTTTATTTAATTTGTTGAATACATATTTTTTTCTAATTATAATTTTTATATTATACATATTTACACTTAACATATATTTTTTTCTATTTATCATTTTATATCTAGGAAACATGTGAAAGTTGTTTATTTTTAAACAAAAACAACTCATTTTATTATTAATTTTTTTAATAGGCTAAGGTAAATCTGTAAAGTAACATTTCATATCTTTAAAAAAAAAATTTTCTAACAACCATCACATCACTTACAAACTCTCATAAACGTTTCTCATACATCCATCCTAACATACCCCAATCCAAACCCCCTCACTTTCTTCACATTTTCCTCACACATCCACTCCCTCAAATCCTCACACATACCCTCCCTAATCCAAACAAAGCCTTAAGGTTGACAATTATTAATTATAGATTAACCTTGCTGATTTTGTCAATCCATGACTTGTCGTCATGAATCAGTTGGCTATGTGTCATCACGTGACTTTTTATCGTGATCGAGTGGTTCGAATTCCAAACCGACCGGTCGTGCCAGTACAATTTTTTTTTTATATCTAACTATAAACAATTTATTTTTCTTTCTTTCTCTCCGACTACACATGTTAGCAAGTCTGGAAACCTTCTAAATGTAATAAATATTTTTAATTTGTCATAGATAAAACTATTCTTATTGAATAAAATCATTTTAAAATCTTTAAGAACTTGACGCATAAAAATAGAGAATTGGTGTTTTTAAACACTTAAATTTGAGTATAAATATTCACAACTAACTCTTATTATAAGTGATCAACTTTAAAAAAACTTGTGATCATAACCGTTTTTGTTATATTTTATATAAACAATTTTGTTTCACATATACTCATTGTCATTGAATACAATGGAACGGTATATGGCAAAGCAAGCATCTAATTTTTTTATAAATACTCGCTATTATTTAAGAGCATCCATGAATATTTCTTAAAACTAAAAATAAAAACAAAATTTGAAGCACGTATATAAAATAATTTTCTTTTAAAAAAACAAAAGTCGCATGCATGAATACTCTTTCATAATTTTTTTAATAAAAATCGTTTGTAAATATATAACTTTTAATTCTTTTAACAAATAACTACAGTCTTCAAAAAAAGTTAAGGTTTGTTTTATGACACGGAATGATAAGTGAAGGTGGTTTTTTTCAAGAACTGAATACGGCATAAGTAATAAATAGGTATATTTAAATAAATAAAATATGAATGAATTTATTTGGAGATTTTTTTTAAAAAAAAAAGTTATATAAAAAATTAAAAATCATACGTATGTATATGATATTTTTTAATAAAGAAACATATTTAAAAAATATATACAATTTTTTCATAAATTAAAAAAAAACTTAATTTTTTTTAAGTACGATTAACTATTTTTGTAATTTTAAAATTTTATCTATTTTAATAAAATAAAATTTAAAGTATACCAATTTAATGCGGAAATCCGCTACAACGTAATATTCACGTTTGAAATTGAAATTTTGTTAAATTTCAATGAATAACTAACTTTCTAACATTATGTTTTGAAAATGATTTTAAGTATAGATATTATTATTATTTTATAATAAAGTCATGAATAATATTTTTAATAAATAGTTGTTACTTTTAGTTATTTAAAATCAATTATAAAGAGTTATGTAATTATTTTTTCCAAACAATGTTGTTTGATGTACTTCTCTCCATATATCCAACCTAGCTTAATTGGTGGAGGCGGCACGGTCTTCCTTTTAAATTAATAATATTTGTAAATTTTAATTATTACTGCCTAAAAAATAATTTCAATTAACAACAAGTATTTGTTATCACCTGAAAAAATTACATAAAAAAATATTATTAAAAAAACAATACGAAGAGATTAAAACAAAATTCATATTAAAAAAAAAATATATAAGTAGACTATACTTATTCATACAAAATTATAAGACGAAAGTCTATTTTACCAATAAAATGATTATTTGATAAATTCTAAATTAGTCTACTTATTATCTCACTCATTATCGAAAAATATGAATAACCCTAAATCTGATTTTCTCACAGTAATTAAGATAAATATTTTATCAAACATCAGAGAACATTAGTCTTACCGATAAACGCAACACTACTAATTATAATAAAATAATTTAATATTTATTTTACTTTATCTAATCAGATACAATAATTAATTAGAAACTTCTAAAAAAGTTATATGATTAAGTGTTGTTCCTTAAAATACAATATTAAAAAATAGGCTTAAAAAGTTATATAATATTAAAAAAATACAAAATTTAAAAAATAAACATTAAAAAACAAACTGACAAAAGTTGACCTGCCGACTTCATTTTTAGCGGTCCAACATAAAATAGGCTTACTAATTTTATTACTCTACTTTTCTATACTAATAAAGACCTAACAACTTTTACATATAGATACATATAGGTAAAATTGTCCTTTTCTACTCATCTCTTAAAGTTATGATCTCTTATTTTTATTATTTTTATTCGTAGATGAAATTTCGGATTATATTTTAGATACGTTAAAATTGTGAAAATTATTGATTTACATAATTTGAAATATATTTATTGATTGCATTTTTCATAAGACACTTTCATATTGTACAATTTGATTTTTTTTAAAAAAAACTTTCAAATTGTAAAATTTATAAATTTTTTATTAAAAAATATTTTTTAAATTATATAATTTGAAAGTCACTTTATATTTGCAAGTCTATTATAAACTCCACTCTTAAAAAATCATTTTTATTAAAAAAAAATAGTTTCCAAATTTTGTATTCTGCAACACAATATTAACTTCAATTCTTAAAAAAAATTGACATTTGAATTACTTAATCTAGAAGTTTATTTTATATTGCACAATTGGAAGTTTTTTTTTCATAAAAAGCCTTATAAATTTTATAATCTATAATACTATATTATCTTTTTAAATTACACAATCTCAAAGTTTGACTTTCATATTAAAGAATCTATAAATCAAAATTTACAAATTATTGTTCCTGATTATGTAATATAATATATATTTTTAAGTTTTAGATTGGACACTTCAAAAAGGTTTTTTAATTTTGAATTGTACAATTAAAAAAAATCGAAAAAAGAAGCATAAATTTAAATATTTATGGGATGATTTAGCAATGATACGTCTAGTTAATTCTTATCATGTGAGATCTGTAAAACATTATTTTTATTTTAAAATAGTTACAAAGTTTTATTCAGGTTAAAAATTAGTATATCACTTTTTTAATTTACTTTAATAAAATATCCTTTCTCTCCCAATAAGTATATTTCTTTTATTTCTTTCAAATACAATGATGATCTAATTTAATTTAAAATATACTGAAAATATAATAATCAACATTCAATTGAATACTAAAAATAACAACAAAATTTAAAAAGTGCCTAAGACCATTTTTAGTATTAAATAACAACAAAATACTAAAACTTAGTAAATTTTTAGTATTTTTTGTGCTTTTTAATATTATACTTGTTCTTACAAGTGCCTAAGATCATTTTTTTTTCTCTTAACTTGTTGACTTTTCAATATTCTTTCTCGATTTGAATTTTCGGTTTATTATTCCTTTGATTGAGTTTGGTTTGTAGACTCGGACTGGGTCAACTGAATCTCTTAATGTCCTTTTACAGATGAGATCTGCAAGGAGCTCCAAAGATAAAGTCATAATTGATTGTAGTTAGTGATCAGTTAAAATCCACTCTCATTGTTTATTGAGTTGATCACCTATTTATAACACTTTCTTATTGGACCTTAAACTCAGTTGGACTTTTACTCTTTGCACCTAATATTTTTTAAACAAACTCTCTATAAACTTAGTTATAATAACTAATTATTTATTCATTTTTTATTTTTTATTTGATTTTTACCTATGGTCAACCTTTATAATACTTCTTCCCAAATATAAGGTTATTTTTGTAGTTAATTCACATTAAATAAGAAATTTGGTTAAGTTAATGATATTACACTTTAAATTGTTGAAATTCATGGTCTCTCACTCTTTTCAATTAATTAATTAATGTGTATTGGTCATGTTGTTGAAGATTTTTCTTATTAATTTATATTAGTATAGTAAGGGGTATCATGTAGGAGTTTTTCTTAAAAGACACAATTTCTTTTAAAAGTCTTACATACAGTGACGAAGATATTATCTCTTCGGTCAATAATAAATAAATAATGTATTAAGAAAATGTGTTACCATCAATTTCTTTTCACGGATACCAAAATTATATTTCTCACAATAATAAAATGCCTCACTTGATAAAATCATATAAATAGATATACAGAAACATAAAGTGAAATGATTATTTTATTATCATTTAAAATATCTGAATCAGATAGATAATGTTTGAAAAAGGTGACTGATAAATTGATGATGATCAGTAAATATGTGAATATAGAAATAACTAAAATGAAGACCAACTCCACTTACGTGTAAATTTGTAAAACCTCAGGAAAGGTTTTGAAAAGTTGGATATTACATATAAATAGATCGTTATTATATTTATCTTTAAATAATATATATTAATTTAGATTAAAAGTTTCTGAATAATAAATTTAAATAGAAAGTAATATTTATTATTAAATTAGATTAAAAATAAAATCAGATATAAAAGAGATATTATAAAAATTTTAGTATATATTAAATAATAGAGAATTATACACTAGCTAAAAGTTTATATGTTTTTAACTGCATTAAATATTTTAAATTTAAGATCGTCGATATTTTTATCTTAAATAGGTTTATATAATTAAAAATAATTGTATTTTCTAGCTGACAATTTTATACACAACACTATAGTAGATGTTTGGTGCTTTTTTTTAATTAAAATATTATTTTAGTAATTAATATTAGTTTATATATATTTCGTAAAAGAAATAAAATATTAACAAAAATAAAATTCTTATTTAAGAAAAATAGTAATATATTTTTATATTATATCTACATTTTGTGGTATCTATTTGTGTCCTTTAACCAGTTCTTTTATATACTTTGAAAAACTTATTTTAAAAATCAAAATATAATCCAAAATTCAACTTTACGAAGAACAAAATAGTTATTTTAAAAATTATGAAATTATAATTAGATATTATTGGACACAAGAAAAAACCTTAGTCAATTTATTGGAAATTCTACCTATAAAGTTCGGAATTCTTTCTCCACTTACCTCTTCATCAATAATTCCTTCTCCACATTGCTACTGTACATATCTCTCATTCATACGATCTATATAAAAAATGTATCTCTGGTTGTTCATTTTTCAAAAGTTAAAATTATTTTTTGTTGTCTATAATATAATGTCAATATATAATATTTTTAAATTAAATTTGAAATTCTTAAACTAAATATCTTTTACCATTTTGTAACGAACTTTAAAGATAATAAACATTGATTTCAGATTTTAAAGAAATTAAAATAAAAAATATTTTACAATAATTAAAATTAAAATTTTAAAAGTATAAATACTATAAAGAATCATAAAGCAAAATACATTCATCCTACTAATTAATTTAATAATTTAGGTTCTCTTTGCTTCCATGAATGTATTGTTCACAAAGAAATAAGTGAGAGAATATCAGTGATTTGAATTCAAGGTTTTACAGGAAAGAGGAGGAAAGGATATACTGTGATCAGTAAATATCCTCTCCCCCTCAAAATGAAAAAATGTAGAGAAAAAGTCACATCAACATGTGTTATTTCTGAATTTACCTTCATTCATCTGCAAAAATTTTTAATATTAAAAAACTGTATATTTATTTATTTATATATGATGTGATTTATTTTCTAATTTTATAGTATATATTTAATATTTTAAAAAATTATTTAAAGTTTTTTTTAATTTATTGCTGCATTTATATTAATATATATTTTTTATAATTATTATGTTTGAGTTAGTAATTTATTTTAAAAATAGTTTTTTATTAAATTATTTTCTATTGTTAATTACGTTATTTTTTTTAGTATTTTTTTTTCATTACTATAAGATTTTTAATAATAAAAAATATCATTTTTTATTTATATAAGATCTGATTTATTTTTTAATTTTACAATGCATGTTTAATATTTTAAAAAATTATTGAAGTTTTGTTTTTATCTAATTTGTTGAATACATTTATTTTCTAATTATAAATTTTAAATTATATTTATTTATATTTAATATATATTTATTTTCTAATTTTAATTTTTAAATCTACGAAATATGTAAAATTTGTTTATTTTTAAACAAAAATAACTCATTTCATTATTAAAAATTTTTAATAAGCAAGAATAAATTTATAAAGTAACATTTAACAATTTAAAAAAAAAAAATAAAACTCCTTCACAACCATCATATCACTCACAAACTCTCATAAACTTTCCTCACACATCCACTCCCCAATCTAAATACACTCCCCAATCTAATCTAAACCACACTTAGTTCAGTTTTTCTCAATAAAATTTATCACTCCAAGAAAATAATCCAACAATGCATATCCTAGAAGATTTCATATTTTATTTTCTCCTCATATACAGATTATGATTCTGAGAAAAGAAAACCACATCTTGAAATATGCAGATGCTCTTGTATTAAAACATACAATTTTCTTTCTTAATGGATGTGAATATACAAGACATTGAACTCAATGTTTAAATTTTCGTTACTGCTTCCTTATTGTTAAGAAAATAATAACCAAGATATTTTTGAAGTTGTCATTCACTGAAAATATAAGTATTACGAAGTTTTTTTTCTCCTTTTTATTAAAATATACACTCTCATCTTTTAATAAATACAGATTACTCTGTAATACTCTATGCTAGGTTATTTAAGCATGTATGTGCCGGAATGGGAATAAATGCTGTCAAGAGCTAACCCTTTCTAGAGATCAGAGACCCATGAAGCTGTAGAAGCAGTGAGTTGCCAACCACGAAGATGGAGCTCAGAGCCATCAGTCCTCCTGTGATTAAATATTAAGGGCGACAAACAGAAAATAACCATTTTTTGCCATAAAGAAAAATACATACTCAAAGCACCACCATATGCAGAAAGCAAGAGCGCTATTTCTTTTATTCATAAAAAAATAGGGTCTTATGTGTGTCATACTCTCTTTCTAATTATAAGATATTATTTTGAATTTTTTTTATCCCTTCTTATAAAACTATATTTTAGTTGTTCCTGATTATTTTAATTGTTTTCTTATAAATAAGAAAATGTCATCAATCGGCTCTCTTTGGTGAAGGCTAAAGAATTACAGAGTTTAGCTTGAAAAATTCAAATTATACTACTACTATTATTTTTCCATACATTAATTATTTAAAGATAATTTTAAATTCTTACAATTATAAACAACTTAAATACTACTAATTAAATTAATCATCTTTCTTAACAAGTGTGGATTAATATAACTTCTTAAATAGCCGGAGGAAATATATGAGAAGAATGGAGTGGTAGAATGCTGCTGACCTGAAAGTGATGGTGTCATAGCAAAGTCAAATTGGGGAAGTAACACACCAGCCGCAATGGGAATGGCAACAACATTATAGGCGACCGCCCAAGACAAATTCTGGTACACTTTTGCCATTGTTGCCTGTGCTAGGTCTAGCGCATCGACCACCTGTCAAATTAAAAAACCCACCATTTGTTAGAAAATGAAGAGTGATAGAAAGTTTTGAAATTTGAGTATGTTACTACTATATAAGAGGGAGGGTGTTCATGGCAAAATCCAATCTACATCAAATCCAAATAAATGGATTGGATTTAAAATCCATATCCACATTAAGTAGATCAAATATATTTGAATATTTTTTTAAATTTCATTTAAAGTGGATTACTCGACATCGGCCCGGGTACGGACGAATCGACATCGACCCGAGTTCGCTCAGCTCGACATCAGCCTGGGCCCACTTGGCTTTATATCGGCCCATACCCAGATGACTCGACATCGACCCGAGCCCAGACGATTCGACATCGGCCTGGGCCCAAACGACTCCACATCATCCTGGATCCAAACGACTCGACATAGGCCTGGAGCCACTCGACTCGACATCGTCCGGGCCCGCTCGACTCGACATCGACCTAGTCCTGCTCGGCTCAAAATCGGTTGGGCTCGCACGACTCGAGATCGACCTGGGCCCACTGGGCTTGACATCGATGCGGGCTCGCTCGACTCGACATTGGTCCAAGCCCGCTTGGCTCGACATCAGCCCAAGACCGAACTACTCAAAATCGGCCTGGGCCCACACGACTCGAAATCGACCTAGGCCGAAACGACTCGGTATCGGCACGGGCCCGCTCGGCTCGACATCAACCTGGGTCCGGATGACTCGACATCGACCCGATTTTTCTCGGCTCAACATGGGCCTGAGAGTACTCAGCTCGACATGGGTCCGGGTCCACTCGACTCAACCTGGGCCTGGGCCTGGTCGTCTCGACATGGGTTCGGGCCTGCATGACTCGACATTCGGCAGGCCTGCTTGGCTCTACATCAGCTTGGGCCCGCTCGACTTAATATCAGGCTTGGCCCGTTCGGCTTGACATCGACCCGGACTTGCTCGGCTCGACATCGGCCTAGGTACGCTCGGCTTGACATTAGCCCTGGCCCGGTCATCTGGATATGAGACCGGGTTCGCTCGACTCAATATAGGACCCGAATGACTCAGTTCAACATGGGCCTGGACCGACTCGACTAGACATTGGCATGGGCCAACTCGGCTCAATATCGGCCCCCGCCGACTCGGGTCGACTCAATATCGACCACTCAGCTCGACTTAGCCAAGGGTTGATTCAGCTCGACTTTGGCCCATACCGACACAATTTGACTTGGGCCCGAATGACTCAACTCGACGTGGACTTGGGCCGACTTTGCTCAACGTGGGCTCGAATTGTCTTGGCTCAACCTGGATCGGGCTAAGTCAAAATCCAACCCAAAATGCAATTTGGATAATCCAAAAATGTATCCAATCTATATCAAATTAAATGGATTGGATTTAAAATCCAAAAATATGGATTTGGATTCGAGATAAATCCATTTAAATGGATTAAAACTAATATGAATTTGAATAATTATGGATTGAATTTTGTAATTTGGATTTTGTGCCCACCCTTAAGTTAACAAGCTAAAAAACAGGAAATTACTCCATTCATAAAAAAAAATATAACATTACATCACTGTGGTATGAAACAGATGATTACTTTAAGCATGATACTTATCATGCTGCAAATTCAAAGCAATGAAAAACAATTAAAGTTGCACACATCCCATGAAAATTTCAAGTATTGAAAATTTTCACCATCTTCTTGGATAACTGCTCCCCCTCTCCCTCCCAAAAAGAGAGCCCTATATTGGGATGCATTATGCCATCATCATTGTTGTATTAAACAAAAGATTGCTTGAGCAGGTCACTTGTATTATCGTGTAAATTGAAAGCAATGAGAAAACATTAAGATTTGCCACAAGCGATGAAAATTTCAAGTATTTTAAAATTTCACCATCTGCCACCCATTTGGGCGAAAATGAAAAAAAAAAGATCAATAGCTTGGGGTTGCATATAGGTGAAACAACAAAATTTGGGGCATCATAAAAAGACATACTTGTGAAATTTTGTTCCCTAGAAGTATAATAGATGCTGCATCCGAGGCAGCATTCTCTTGAGCTTCATTCTGCAGAGCAATTCCAACATCAGCTACAGCCAAAGAGGGTGCATCATTTATCCCATCACCTACCTTAGAAAAGGGGAGAAAAAAACTGTCTTAGTAAAAATGTCATTTTTTTGTTCGTTGGTAGATGCATGCAATAGTTGAGTGCAATTCCACAGCATGAGGCTTTTACAGCGAACGTATTTTGGTGTGAAGCTGTTCCATGGCACGTTCTTTAATTAATAGCAACCATAAATATCTCAATTACTTTGAAAACAACAAAATCGAATTCTTTATAGCTACTTATAATACTAGTACGTGCTAAATTTAAGATCAACCTGACTATCATATTATAAGTTCAGTGGATGTTTTATCATATGATTCTCCACTGAACTAAGGCCAAAACCCAAGATAATGAAAATTACAAAGAAAGAGCAGGTGGGAGGGGGAGAGAACTTGGTCAAGTACCGCTGTCATCACTCAACATACCATCGCAATATGATGTCCTGCAGCTTTTAGAGAGGAAATAAAACTAGACTTCTGTTGCGGAGACAAAGATGCTTTGACAAAATCATTTTCAATTCCAACTGTATCTGCTACTGTTGCAACTGCCTCTTCCCTATCCCCTGACAAGAGGACCGTTTTAATCCCCTTCTGCTTGAGCCTTCCAATAAATGCAACAAAGTCAGCCGGAAAATGCACCCATGAAGAATTAAAAAAACAAGCATATTTGAATTGGTAAATACTTCCATTGAATGCAGGAAATATATTAAATTCAGTATATGGCGTACATTATAATGGATAAGAAAATGGTGTACCGGTGTGCTAGTATTGAGCTTGAAATGAATGCTAAGCTCGTAGAACAAAAAACAACTGCACTTTTATTCTGAAGAAAGTGAAGTGAACCAACTTCACATTTGGTCAGAAGCAGCGCTGGTATTATTTGCCTATAACGAGTGATACTAGGTAGAATATTCTGAGGACACATAGGGCAAAATAAACTCACCTCATTACAGTAGATTCAGCATCTTCACGCACAGTGTCAGATATGGCAATAGCACCAATGATGCCTTCTCCTTCACGTCCAACATAGACAACAGTTTTCGAATACTTAGAAGATGTTGTATTCGACGAATGATTCATCAAACTATGTTCCAGATTTTTCAAATCAGACGGATTCACTCTTGTTTGGAAGCGTTGATGAACCCATTCCAAAGACCCAACTGCAATCAAATGCCCATCTACTTCTGCTAAAGTGCCAAAACCTGGTTCAACTAACTGTCTCTTCGTGACAGGAAGGATCAACTCCAATGACTCAGCTTTATTGACAATAGCCTTTGCTATTGGGTGAGATGCAGTCTTCTCCACTGCAGCAGCAATCCGAAGAATTTCAGACTCTCCATAATGGATAGAGCCTATGGCCAACACAACTGGTTTTCCTTTCGTCAGGGTTCCTGTCTGAAAGCACAGTGCTAGTAAATCTTCTTCCTTCTATTATTTTTCAAGAGAAATTATAGCCGGTCTATTAAGTTGGAGTAGTGTATAGATTTTTTTTTTCTTTCAAAGTAATTAATTAATGTTGTTCATTAGTTATGCATAATGTATATCTGTTCTACAACATAGTACACCATACTATATAGGCTCCCATTACGTGTCAATAAAGCAGAACATCCACTCACTCACATTTTTTTTATTTTTCTGTCTCGATGTGAAATTTCACAATACAAATAATTTCTTTAAGACATTCATCCTACTAAAGTCATTAATACAGTCCTTATTACATAAATATATGCATGTTACCATATAAATGTTTGTATATATGGTGAATGGAGAGGATGGAGGAAAGACGAATAATACGGTCTATGAACATGGAATTACCTTGTCTAGAGCGATATAATTTACTTTGGCCAAGCGTTCTAGCACATCCCCTCCCCTAATAAGAAGTCCTTTTCTTGCTCCTGGTCATTTGTCAACACGTGCCTAATGTGAGAGTTAGTTACAAAAGGAGATACTAAAAAACAGTTTGCTAGGCAGCATGTTTTACACCATAAAAGTTGACAAATTCGAGTGCATAAGAAAAACTAGATAAGACACCTTATCCCAGGCCTGATTAAGACATGGTTACTTTGTAACGCAATAGTTTTGTGTCTTGTTTATTAATATATATTTATAGAACCACAGTTGACCAAGATTGGTAAATAATTAAATGAAACAATAAAAAATATATGAAAGATATACTTCTTCTGTCTCATAATAAGTGTTGTAGGTTTAGTTACATCAACCAACAAAAACTAATAAGTATGTGAAAGAGTATAACAACTTTACAAAATTATCCTTATCATCATTAAATCATTAATAGTTTTTTAGTCCGTATCCATCATTAGTATTATTAGGAGTATAAATGGCAAAAAAGGTGATTGATATTAGATTACTCAGTGCCAATCATTTTCAAGGATAAGAAAATTGAAAACCTTGGTATCAGATAAAATGAATCAATATTTGAGCAATGAGGAGGAATGCTAGAATACTGTCCTTATTATACTCTTGTCAACGCAGACTATAATATAAGAAGAAATCTATATAAGACCCATTAAACAAGAAATCGGAGTCACCACGTTATGGGTCTAAAGTGAATCTCAACCAATAGTAAATGGAGTTAAAGTGTAATTATAAGTGCAGTGTTACTGTTCAAGTAACTTCAAGAAACAGTTGTCTAAGTTTACTAAATACAGAAAGCAAAAGCATCGTACCAAGTGAGGTTCCAACCAGGATAGCTGTGGGCGTAGCAAGACCCAATGCACAAGGACAAGAAACAACCTACAAATGGGGACAAAGATTATTTTTAAATAAACTCAGTAATTATAAACACCAACATTCGTGTCCTGCCTGAAAATTTTCTTTAATCAGGAGCAATTCCGTACACTCATTTCCATGACCCTATTTTTTTTTCTTCATCTTTATCCACACTGTTGCAATCAGTTCCAGATAAATAAGCCCACAACTACTAGCTTACAGCATGAAGTTTTAGATTTGATTTATATGAATCAAAGGCTGTTTGCAATTCTGAAGACTCATAAAGGACATGCAAGATTTTGTCAAGTACGTCCTAACCAACAACAGATGCATGCAGAAAGCCAGTAAAAAAAGGGGTGCTTCATAGGAGATATTGAAAGAAAAGCGAATAAGGACATCAGATTAATTTTAGTTGCAAACTTGAAGCACCAACTACAAGGGGACCCTAGAGTTTAAAATGGCTCACCAAAACATCTACGGACAGTTTTAAACTCAAGAGCAAAGGATCTCCTTCTGGGCCCGCAATATCATTGAGCAAAACATCAGGAAATATATGTGATCCAACAAAATACCTGGAGATAAATGCAACAACTTTGTCAAAGATAAGGGGCAAGATGAACTGTATACATTAAGTCTTTTACTCGGGAAAGTTAAATGTGCATGACAATCATAAATCTTGCAAGACACTGATGTTTGCATGGGACACAACTATATCTTATCTAAGTGTCAGGGAGAGCCACATAGGCTGGATAGCAATAACATCAATATGTCATACTAAATTAATAATAGCCATGACAAACCCCACTACCATTTGGGACCAGTGGAGCAAATCCAAACATTATCAACTAAAAAAATATAAGTACTTACCAAAATGCAAATGTTGCTGCTGACAGAGTCATTACACTATATACAAATGGCCCTGCTATTGAATCTGCAAGCCTTTGTACAGGTGCTTCACGTGATTGAGCCTCCTCAACCTAAATTTCCCAAGATAAAGATGTAATATTGCAGAAACTCTACAATTGTTTGATTTCCACAAATCGCAAATCAATGGACTTATCAGCAATGCTAGCTCAAAATATTCCTAAAAACATCAAATGAAGCAAAGCAATTATACAATGTGTTCAGCACCACATTGTCCTACAAAACTATAACAATTAGGGATGCATGAAATTGCATTTTTAACTCAGCAAAAAACTGAAAAAAACATTATCATATCATTTAAGTGATACATCATCTTATCACTAATCCATTACAGAAGATGAGATACTAACCATGCGTACAATCTTCGATATCGTAGTGTTGGAACCAGTTGAAGAAGCTTCAATCCTTAAAGGACCATCCTGAAACAGAAATTTGTTTGGCTTAAGAAATAGATCAATAAGTTTGCTCACATGCAAAGGTAGATGATTTGAAATCACTCATGTGCCTCACATGTGAATTTAGTGAGACAACACAAAGTTAAAGACTGACCCAATTTATAGTTCCTGCTGAAACTGTGAGGCCTTTCTCCTTAAATACAGGAAGTGATTCCCCTGTAAGCATGGCTTCGTCTACAACACTTCTTCCTGAAATAACCTTTCCCTGACCGTGCATTTCTCTAGTTAGCAAGCAATACCACATGAACCAAAAATTTTAAGTGTAAATATTTGAATGACTATTTTCATAACAATGTTATTATTATAAGACATTGTTGGCATATCAGGCACATCCTATTAATTGAGCATTTGGTCCGAGGGAGCACAAACTTCATGCAATGATATCTGTGCACTCTCACATCAATTCACATACCACAAAAGTAACTTAATGCTTTGTTTCAATTAAGATAAACTGAATATCAATAGACATCAGAAAGGCTTACATCTATAGGAATAGTCTCTCCAGGCAACACCAACACAGAATCACCTACTCGAATATCATCAGTTGGGACTTCAACACAAATTGCATCAGAGCAAAGCACAGTGTCAGTAGAAGGTGAACCTTCGGTTGAAGTAATCACAAGTCTTGACTGAGTAGATACAAGTGACTGGAAAAAATTCACCACAGCGTAATCATGTAAGATAAAGTAAATAAACTTACAGTAAAACATTACTCTGAAGAAATGTCATTAATAACAACAAAACTATAATTTGATGCTTAATTTCCATATAAGCCACTTTATCTTATAACTAAAGTTCCAGTTCTTGGATTTTTCATTTTTCCCAGAAATAATAATTTATCAGAAATGGAAGTGGAAGTTGAAACTAGATTGGATTTTTACATGGAAAACCAACAAATTGTCACATTTATCATGTAACCTTAAGAAGCCATTTACTCATCAAGGGAACATATTCATAAATCAAAATTCTGTTCCAACGGAATATATTAATGAATTCAAAGTCTGTTCCAATGACATTGAAGCAGTTATTACTAACAGAACCCTACAAAATGTGTAACAATTTGTTCTTGGAAAACACATTATTGATTCCAGATAGCAATAACCAGGTTATATAAATCTTATTTTACTGGAATGTTATCAAATGAAAGAGGTGAATCACACTAAAACTTACAAGGAGTTCATTCATATCGCTAGATGCCTGGATCCTTGCCTTTTCCTCAAGAGAACGTCCTAGAAGCACGATACCAAGAAGCATGACCTGCACGCTAAAAGATTCAACACTCACATGAGAAGCTTATACACAACATGAACGTAAAAAGTTTCAACAAGAAATAACATATTTTACAAATGTGAGAGGTTATTAAATATAAACAAACAAGACCCCAACCCAAGATAGAACAAAAAGGTGGCAGATTTTCCAATGACAAATATCAGGACAAATAAAAGTAAAGAAAGTCACCGGTTCATCAAAGAATGATGCATCCCATGCTAGGCCGGGGTTAAGTAGCGGGATCTACAGCAAAGACAAGTTCAAACAAATCAGAAATTCTATTGTCTAGTAACTTAACCGAACACTCAAATTTCAGACCGAATCTCACGGAACTAATGATGAATGCAGCTATAGAACCAAATCCCACGAGAGAGTTCATATTAGGCGACCCCTTCTTAAATGCATTTAGGCCATCAAAGAGTAACTCTGCAACATTTTCATGAATCATACACAGTAAGAAAATAGTAAAACTACGAATACACGATTCTCCTAAATACTTCAAGAGAAGTTGCTGCTGTGTATCAAGAAGGGAAAAGAAAGAAGAACTAACCTCGTCCTGGACCCAATAGAGCCGCCAAAGCTAAACCACCTTTCACGTACGAACTATGAAGAATCTCCCAAAGCGATCCTGCACATAGAAATCAAGTTAAAAGACTACAAGAAAGCGTTTACAAATTGCGCTTCCCGCTTGGTTTATTTGCGTTTAAGCAAATTGTAGCTGAATAGCGAGTAAAGAACTTTGCACTTTTCATTCGAGTACTACCGTGAGCAATGTGGATCCCCAAAGAGTGAAAGATATGCGAAGCGTGCGATCCACAACATAATGCGACCAATGTCCAAGCGAACGCGACGCGGCCTCGACTCTTAGCGACCAATTCCTCCTTCTTTTTCACCAATTCCTTCCACTTCCTCACGTTTTCGGTCACTCCAGAACTCGACGCTCTCCGCTTCGTCGGAAATCCGCAGTCGCCCAGTCTCCGTGCGAGGCTCTCGGCGACGCTGGCCGGTTCCTCCTCGACCCTGTGCAGATTAACAGCGGCGGTCTCGGTGAGCATGTTGACCACGACCGAGTCGACTCGTTCGTCATCGGACAAGATATTCTTGACTCGGGAGACGCACGCACCGCACATCATGCCGGTGACGTCAAGCAGAACCAGCAAGTCTTTTCTCTCTCTCTGGACTCGGACAAGAGCGGATTCCGGTGAGCCAATCTCGGTCCGGAGGGAACTACATACTGCGAATGATGGACGGAGAATCTCATGGCTGTGGCGGTTACTTTTGCGGTTGCGACGTCTTTTGGTCGGAGAAATGAATTGGACAGCATGGTTGGGCGTGTAATTGAAGCAGAGCTTGGGTTGCGAGGCGAGAGGAAATGTGACGAAACGAGTAGCCATAATCCGATAGGGGAGAAGGATTTGTGAACCACCAATTTTTCATGTTACTTGCTAATTTCGCACGGTAGAGGCCTTAGTTGAATATTTCAAACACCCCCAATCAAGATTTGACACGTCCATTTACACAATGAGAAACGGATAAATGTCAAGGTAAGAAGCAAATAAATTAGATATACATGAGAAACGGATAAATAATTAAATGTATTTTTATTATAATATTTATTTAATTTAATGTTTTCTTATTTGTTTGCTAATTATTACTGTTTATTATATAAAAATTAAAAAAAATAATCTTTTTTATTACTTTTTGTTCTGAAATGGGGTTGAGGACTAGAGAACGATTGGTCGTACAAGCTGGGATGGTATCTGCAGAACTCTGACGATCAAGTCAATTAGAGTGTCGGTACTCGGTTGTTAGAGTATAGTAGATAATGATATACTGATTCTTGAAATATGTGTTATTTATATTACCTTAATGAGACTTCATTGGTGGACCGGATAATGGGTTGGTTCATGTTTAAGGTTGTGCTAAACAATTCTTAATTATGGATTAACCTTACTGATTTTGTCAACCCATGACTTGTCGTCATGAATGGATAGACCATGTGTCATCACATGACTTTTTACCGTGGTCGAGTGGTTCGAATTCCTAACCAACCGGAAAGTAAATTATTTCTTTTATATCTAACTATAAACATTTTATTTTTCTTTCTCTCTCCTCTTTCACTTCATTCAATGTACAATGAGTTTTATAAATACGAATTGAACAAAATTGAAGCTAATAATTTCAGTAAAATAAGTAATATATATTTTTACATGGTTTAAATATGGTTACAATAAAAAAGGCTAATGAGTTTACATGAAATGAATTTGGAGAAGGAGAGAGAAGATAAGGTTATCCTATTTGTGCTCCAGAGGTTGATGTAAGATAGAATAGAAGGAGGTTGGAGTTTCCTTTCCTGAACTGAACCCAAACTAAAATGGGTGCCAACAACACTAATGACTCCTCCACGGAGATAGAGAAGACTAAGAAGGTTTCTCATTGTTGGGGAAACCCTCAAATACCCTTTGCAATTCCCTTTCTCACGCTTCCCAATTCCAACTTCACCACTTTCCTCTCTCCGCCTCAACTCCACACCTCATTCACCACTGCCGCTGACCATTTTTTCACCCTTCTCCACACCCTCGCTTCTCAGAACCCCTTCCTCAACAAAATCATCTCTCTCCAATCCCAATTTCACACCCTATGCGTCCAGGTGCTTCTATACTTTCGTCTTTTTGGTTCTATTTTTATCTGGCAAAAATAATGTGAAGCCTTGTTGTGTTTGAGTTCAGATTCGGAAGCACGGTAGCGTGAGATCGGTGGGTAATCATAATTTTGCTGCTGTTTTACCAGGGGATTCCGTGGCAGGGTTAGTTGTGGCTAATGGGGTTTCGAATTTCTTGAACATTTACAACACCTTGCTCATTGTTAGGCTTGTTTTGACATGGTTTCCCAACGCTCCTCCTTCCATTGTTAGTCCCCTCAGGTGAGTTACCCTCCTTTATTAGTATTATTTTGTTCAATTGCTGTATCATGTTATCATATCATATCACAGATTGACATCTATAAATCAAGCATCTTGAAATAACATTTATCCCGATTTTTCTTTATTTAATTGATAGTATAAAACTTCTTAGGTTAACATTGTATAAAAATTAAACTCAAGAATATAAGACTTAGTTCTACTTTTAATTTTTATAGGTGGTTATTTTCAAAAGTAAATAGAATATGTACTGTGTCTAGTTTTAATTGTTATAAATGTTCAATTTGTTAATTCTTATTATAATTACCTTAAAAGTTACATCAGCAATACTTTTTTATTGGTTGTATTGGTCTCTACAGTATTTATAGCAACTGAAATTTGTCTTTATACAGGATGATGAGGATTGAACTGAAAACTTTTTATGCTGAGACTGGTTTGTTATCTTAGTGTATATAAACCTAGGGCCACTCATGCACCAAACATAAACCATAATATGATTTACCTCTTTGTTTTTGGGTATGGGGATAGATCAGGATCCTTTGACATTTCACTGTTACATGCTTAATGATAGATAGTGGAGCAGATTTGATTTCAAGAATTTTGAAATGTCAAATAAAATGATTATTGTTTCATTCAGCACCATATGTGACCCATACCTGAACATATTCCGTGGACTTATTCCCCCTCTGGGAGGAACACTGGATCTCTCCCCCATTCTAGCATTCTTGGTTCTAAATGCATTTACCAGCACTGCTGCTGCAATCCCTGCTGAGCTTCCAACCACAGAGCAATCTCAGCAAGGTCTTGCAACACCATTACAAGCTTCTAATGTTTCTACTTCACAGAAGAAGTGGATGAGACGGCTTCTAGGGAACAAGTCAAGGACGGCTAAATAGGTGATGGTAGAGTTTATTTGTGCCTCTGGCTGTTTATTGATTCATATAAGTTGTTATTGATGATTCCATCTAATTATGGTAGTTCTAGGCAACGCAATTTTCCAGCTTATGATTCCAAGGATTGTAGAGTTATGGAGTTTGCTGTGGAAAGATCAAGCCACCACAGTCACAATTTATTTTGTTTTATTTTTTCAGTACAAACATACCATTGTTTTCTTTTAATCCTAAGGTATTTTTTTCATGTCCATAAACCTATGATCATTGAATAAGGAGCTGGATTATATATAATCCACCAGTAATCATGCTATGTAATTCATTCATTTAAACTTTCATTTATCTTAAAAAGCATGATAACTTTTGCAATTTTCAGTTAAACGTAAAAGAGACATCCTGAGGAGGAATGAAAAGGACTATATTTTGTGACCGGATTTCAACATCGGATGGCACAATCCCAATTCACTGCTCAAGTATCCAGTGACTTGCATTGTGATAACACTTTTAATTGAAAACTAATCCACTTTATGATTTTTCATTCATATCAAGAACTAAATAAAAAAAGTTTAAATGACTAAATTAAAGAGGATCCGGTTATACAACATTTTAAAGAAACTTATAAGTTAGTCAATCAAATATATTTATCTTAATAATAATCTCCTGAAAGTTGGTAAAAGTGAATGTCATACATTCACAACTTCTAATAATCTTCTAGGCTTCACAATTTTACTACGAATTTCTATTAGTTGATTTTCAGATCAAATATTTGAATACGTTTTTTCTTAATGAAAAAACTAAGAATCTCTACATGTTTTATATAGTTATGTTAAATACGATTCTGATCAATATCACGTGCAACTTTATTATCATAATATATTTAAATAAAATGTGTATTTACATATTCTAAATTCAAGATAAGTTGTATGAAATTACTTTATTATCATAATTACAATAGAAAAAAAATTGAATATTTTTTATTGTTTTTCTATAAAGATACTGGAAAACACGACTTAAGAGAATTGAAATTCATCATTAAATGCACTATTTCTAACTTAAAAAAAAACCTCAACGGAAGTCTATTTACCAGCACAACTTTTTTTTTTCAAAATCATCTCCTCAAATATTACTTACTCATTTTTTATGTATTTTTTTTAAAAATTATTTAATTTAATAAAAAGCACAAAAATTTACACCCATCTTACAAAAGGTACGACTTACAAGCACAACTTTTTTTTTCAAAATCATCTCCTTAAATACGACTTACTCATTTTTATGTAATTTTTTTCTAAAAATGATATAATTTTATAAAAAAAACACATTTTTATGTAATTTTTTTCTAAAAATGATATAATTTTATAAAAAAAACACGAAAAGTTGCGTTGTAAATTTCCCCTAGTTTTCTTTACTGAAGCTAAATATTTCTATGACCCTATAAGGCTAGCACATTATGAAGCTTCTACGAAGCTTCTGCATTTCTTTACAATTGATATTGCACGGACATCCATCCACTGCAGAAAAGGCATCAGATTCCACATAAATTTAAGCACTGCAGCGAATATTATGCTTTATTAATGGAGAATCCTATTTATATCTCTACAATATTACAATGTAATAACTCCAACTTTATCACTAACAAACCACTTCTGGTACCACGGCTGCACTTTATATCTTGATCATCTTTCAGCATAGAAAAAAATTGCAGTGTTTTTCTTAACGGTATCCAAGGCAATAACTTTTAATTAGTAGTTAAATAACCTATGATTTTTATAATAATATACAAATAAAACAAACTTTAACTTAGACTTAAAGTTACCTAAAATCCTGTTGTAAGTCTTTATTTATATGAATTCTACATAATCTAAATAAAATATTCATGAGCTTTTCATATCTCCGCAAGCTTGATCAAACCACTTAATTCTCTTAAGCAAAACTTTTGTCTAACTCACTAGGTTAAACAAACATTTGATCTAGTTTAAGTAAATTGTTCACTTTGCTAGTGTAATTGAATTTGTCACTTTGTTATCTTGAAGCTAGAGTTTTTATTAACTTATTGAGTTTCTATATTTCTTGTCTGAGCCAGATTCTTCCCTGTTTAAAAATAATTCAGACACAAAAACACACCTCAATGTTCTATTTATTTCAATTTTCAAATAAAAGCTTAAAAATTAAAATAATTCAAATTTTAGATAATTCAAATCCAAAAAGTAAGAGATATGTTGTATATGATGTTAAAAATAGTGATATAACCTATGTAGCACAAACACTCACTCATATATACAAAAATATGTATAATATCTAAAGTATAGGATATGAAACACATATATATATTATATAATTATAAATTTTATAAATTTATAATAAATATTTATGTGCACTAAGTATGTTTCAATTTTTTTTTAGAAAAATATATTTTTTATGACTGATTCAAAATTATTTATTTATTATTTTTATAATTATAATAAAAATTTATATAATAAATTTAAATTTTTAGAAAATTAATGTATTTCTTATTTTTAAAATTATATTAAATTTATACTAAAATTATCAAAAATTAAATAAATATTTTTGAATTGGACACTATACATATTCTATAATTATCATACGAGTGTCATGTCTATACGGATGTTCAACACGGATGTTCAACACGAACACCTAGAGAGAGTATCTCGGCTTAATAGATATAAGATCCTAAAACTTTTGTTTATTACCAATATTACTTGAATAAAAAAAAAGTAAAGGTGAGTGTAGCTGAAGCTTTTTAAAATTAACGTTGAAATTGAGATTTGGATGGTTTATTCAGAACAGTTGCAGTGCAGAACCTCTTAGCAGAAACAAAGTTAGGCAGAGAGAGAATACCGTGAATGGAAATTGGAGGTTGCAGAAGGGGTAGCAGATTTTCTTCATACGAGAGATTGGCTGCTATAGGGTTGGTGCTTCTGGCTGTGGCTTCTCCTCTCTACATAGACCGAAAAGCGGAGTGTGAGTTGGAAGACGAAGACCAACCCTTGAACGTTGATGCCTTTTTGCCTTTTCTCTTACTTGTACTGATTTTCGGCATAGTTTCATCGGCTTTTCTCGATCGAACCCTTGCTGGCTTTGATCGTTACTGGATTTACAGAGTTATTGGTTCCTCTGGCGGTATTCTTGCCATCCTTACTCTTCTTTTGCTTATTTTGAATCTTAAATCCTCCCTTTGACGCTCATCGAACTTTGTAAGATCTTCAAAATTATTCTGTAGAATTTCCTATTCTTTTCCCATCTTCTTCTGCACAAACTCAACACTCATTTTGTGATCTTAATTTAAGACAATGAGAGGTGCTCTCAAATTTTTTTACAACATGGCTTATATAAAGGTGATTGCTAAGGTTTGCTTGGTGCAAGGAGAATGCTGACAAGAAACTCTTCAATTTTGCTTAACACCTTATTTTAATTATTGGTTATGATAAATTATATGAAAGATTTATAAGTAAAATTACTGAATTTATACGTGACAAATTAAAGGGTGAATACATTTATAAGTTTTTCACTCCATTTATCTTTGTATTCACAATTGCGTTGAAATGGAAATTCTCATATTCTCTACTGTAAAAAATGCTTTTACGCAAGTATCCTTTTGGAAAATATTCACCAACTAAACACCCCTAATAACTTCCTTTTAGTTAAACAAATTAATTAACTACCTACAAATTATGCAATTATAGGGCTTTTCTGTGGTATAATTTTTTAAACACAAGTTCAATTGGGATTAATTCTTCCTCCATCGATCAATTGTGATTTGCACCCAACATTTATTTTAAAACTCTAAACTACCCTTATCACATCTTCTGAATTTTTACATTCGGAATGAGAAAAAAAAACTTTTGGATCTTAGTGTTTAGAAAACATTTGTGTGTCCAAATAAGATAGTGGATAGTTATATCTAGAAGACACATCTCAGTTTCAGACTTGTATATCCAGAACTTTCTTATTTGTATTGCGAATATGGATATCCAGAAGATTAAGGACAAAATAGATATTTCCTACACAGGTGTTGGGTGCAAATCACAATTAATCCAGGAAGAATTAGCCTTCAATTGATAACCTATCGCTATCCGATTATCCATTATATAGTTCCACATACGAGTAATGACATCTCATATTATATAAGTGAATACAAATCTCACCTTATAAATCAATTTTATAAGATTGAATTAACCTTAAAAGTCAACTTCTTAATTCAAGTTAAATATATAATTAAAATCAAACCGTAACTTACAAATCAATCATTCTAGAGATTAATTAAATTTAGAGTGACATCCTAATGTAAAAAAAAAAAAATACAATCTACAAAATATTAAACTCATTAATTATTAAATAAGATCTAGAAAATTATGAGTTTCCCTAATTTCTCTGTCAATAATAAAGAATGTGGTGAAAAAATATTATCAGTATTTTTATTGTAAATATTTCTTAAAAATTGTATGCAATAGTGCCCATTAACTTTTTAGGGTCTCGGATATATTCCCAAAGATCCAAATCCCTGTTAAAACGACAGAAATAGTCTTATGTAGCTTAATTCATCTCTTTTTTTTTTCAAAAAGGGGGAAAAAGAAGAAACCTGTAGTCCTACTGAAGAGAATTTGCAAGAGCCAATACCACAAAATTTAGATGTAAACAAGAAAGTGGGGAAAATGAATCTCTTAACAAATTACAAATCAAACAAGGGAGAAAAAGAATAGCTGAGAACAAGCCTTTTTAATATACAACAAAGACTACCTTACCTCCAAATCATGTAGAAATCATACAATTTATCTCACTTTATGCTCATAATGCTAAACCAAACCCCATCATTGCAATCAGAACTGAAGTGGCCAATACCCACATCCCATTCAGTGGTGACCTATAATCACTGGCTCCACTGCACTCATCATTCGCTCCACTAAAGCAACCAGGCTTTGTTATTTTAGCCACACCACCCTCAAAAGCAAAGGTTTGGTTAGGTTTGCCACTGCTAAACAGCACACACCAGAAATATGGAGACCCTCCATCAGTACCTGTCACAGCAGCACCAAGCTGAGTGTGATTCTTACTGTAGAGTATGTCTAAGCTCTTTTGGTTCCTTATGAGGATTTCAGAAAATGCCTCAGGTGCATGTACATACTTAGTCTGGCACCCCAAGAAACGACCAGTCATAGGAGCAAGAGTTGATGCCTTAACACCACAGTTTGGAGCAAAAACTTTGGCAAATTGAGATTCCGGAGGCTTCTTGCCATCAGAACCGCCCACATCACCACAATTACCTCGGTATGCCTTAATGTATTGTAGTGCAATACAAGCAAGACCCGGGTTGTCTGTTAAGGCTGATACCTTGTGAGCAGTTCTGTTTTCGTTTATTGCAGCTACCAACTTGTCAGCAGGGTTGTTAGTAACTTTGACTGCAACAAAGTTTTGCTCATTGTGTCACAAAAGGGATTTTAAAGAACAACTGAGTAAGGAGGCTTTGTATTGAGGAAAGTAGTCATGTAAGAAAGCAAGGAAACTAGGTTTTCTGAATCATGTTTGACACATTGACAAACAAAAACAAGTAGTGAAACATAAACTAATTAACATCTCAAACACGTATAATACAAGACAAATCCAAAGAAAAAGGAACTAAAAAACTTCAATTAATAGATTGTGTACTGCTTAATATTAATATGTTCCCCCGCAGAAGAACCTACCATCTGGCAAACACAGGCTTAATTAAGACAAATATGATGCAGATTGCCAACAACTGCCACCATGCTGAGAGCAATACAAGTCAGGAATTTTTTTAAAGCAACAATTTTCTTTTTCTTTCTTCCTGCACTTCATTCCCAAACTTTCTGATATCTTCCAAGATGACTAAAGTATGGCTTAAACAATCAATTCATCTATGAAAAATACAGATTTACAGTAGCCATTATAAATGCTAGAGATTTGTTTGCCTAAGCATGTTCTACTATGAACCGATATCAAATCTCATTCCAAATTCCAAATTCCTAAACGAGTCCACCTTAACATAAAAGAGGTCACCATTTGAGGGCTCCATCAATTAAATCCTAGTGACAGGCATCACTTCTCAAAAGCCCTGTAGCAGATGGAAGTGGGAGGACAGAAAAAGTTTGAGCCCCAAATAATAAAGGCATAAATTTTACAGAGGTTTGCTTCTAAGATTTTATATAGTGACTGTAATAATGGTTATAGTTTGTCACAATCCTTGATACTGCGGAAAATCAAGGACAAATGCAACTACTGTGGTAGCAAACACTCAAAAATCCTTAATGTTGAAAATACAGGTATGGTTGCAGACCATTTTTCAAAACCTTGTTTGCTCCTTACCAGACATAAAAAGTTACAGTGTCAAACAAAGCCACCTGGCTGTCACGTACTTCACAACTTCATTGTTTCATTATCATATCAACACTTCTATTTCTTTCCTTAAACTAGAAACGCCAGAGATAAAGCAAAAGTTATATTATAATGAAATCAATCTAGGGGAAATGACTGTATTAGCTCCAAAACAGTAAGCCTTAAATGGGTCATTGCTATTATACACAGAAGAAGATGAACATCCTTGAATGGAATACTCCACGAGGAAACCGAAACATGATGCTTAACGAGTTTTAGTTAAAGCTGAACGAAGACAAACATGATCGGTCGTCCAAATCAAGAATCAGCCGACATTCTTAACATACTTTCCTTATGTCCTATTCTCCATTTTCCACCATTACAGTCCAAGATCTAAAATGTCATCAATTTCTATGCCAAAATGAAACAATTTACCATGAGAGACCAAACATATATACGAAAGTCCTAAGCAATTGAGATCTACTCATAGAACAGCTGACAGCATCACTGGCATTGTAGACAAGACAATCGATAAATTTAAAATGTAAAGAACACAGCCCAGAATGAGAAGAAGCTACAATGGGACGCATCAAGAAGATTTGATTTGAGTCAAAAATAAAAATATTACATCTTAAAGAGATTGTAAGGGAGATCAAACTTAGAGTACCCAAGACACTGACAGCAGCATTTCAAATCTGAAACCAAAATCACTAGATGGGGAGAAAAAAAAAGAGACTTGTTTTGGACTTACTTTGAGTATCAGCAGTGGCAACATAAACGAAGGAAAGGGTGAGCAAAAGATAGCACATAGTCATGGTTTTTGCCATTGTTACTGTTTCAGAAGACAGAAGTTCTAAGACAGATCTGCGTTGTGTCTGCCTCGAACTGGTGCCTTCAGGTTCAAATCTCAATATAAACTGCAACAAGTTCCACCAACCGAATGGTCCTTCCCAACTTTATGTTTTTCCTTTTTTTGGCACCTTCACAGTTCTCGAGGATTCTGCAATCTAATATTACAGCAAGTAAATCTCCATTAAAAAAATAAATTGAAGTTGTTATTGCCAATCAAATTACATCTTTTTTCTGTCGGTGAGGTTATATTTAGTTGTTCAAATTGGCAAATAAAATTCATTATGTTGTTCGAAAAGGACAAGAGACCAAAGAAATTATTATCATTCTATATTGTTTTAAAATGTTAAGAAATGCAAAGAATCATAGCTGTCTATTTTATTCCGGTTTTTTTTTCAAGTTACGATGAGTCCATGATTTTCATTGTAATTGTAACATACACACTGAAAGCAAATTCATGTTTTTGTTGGTTAGAGATTGAGACATTCTAAGATTTTATAGAGTGTGTAGATTTTAGATGTTAAATTTGATTTAGTTGCAGTAAAACAAAGTTTTTAAATGTAATATAACAATGTTCTATTTTTTTTACACCAACTGTTCCTTGTTCATTTAATGGCTTGTGAGAAAAAATTATTTTACAACTAATTTATTTAATGGAGTTAACTATAATTGATAAATAATTTCGTTTTAAATATTGGATCAACCCAATTCATTTTCAAATAATGATATTTATTAATTTTAATAACAAAATAATATGTATAACACCCGACAAAAACTATAACTTAATAATAGAAATTTCACTATTTAAAATAATACCTAAAAAAAATCACTTACAATATATCCATTGTATGATTTATGTAATTACTTTTTAAAAAAAACATATTATTAAAATGAAAGAAGTTATAGAATAAGTTTTTTTTTAAATGTGATTAGTAAAATTTGATGGCAACACCATTATTATTATGCTTCTTCTGCTCTTATATTTTCTCCAAACTCAAATATATAAAAAAAATTACTATCACACTAATTTTTAAAATCAATTTTCATCATTTAATTTTAATATTATTAATTAAAAAAAATCCTAAAATGTTCACTGTTAAATGATGTGATGAATAAAAGAATTATTTGTTGTGTTTGTTTTCCAGTATACAGTGTTGATGCGGATTAAAAGGATTAGATTATTGTTGTTTGTTAATGTTATTTTTAGAAATGAAGGATGGAAAAAAGTGGAAAGAAATCTTTTAGGCCACTTTCATTTGTAAGGACAAATGGATTCTTTACAATTTTGTCCTTGCTTTTTCCACTACATTATACGAACAATGTGTGAAGTAAAACCACAACTAAATTAATGATGTTTTATAAAGTGAAATTATACTATATATAATATCCAATACTTATATTTAAATTCAGAGAAGTATATATAAAAAACAAATTTTAGAGTTTTTTTTTCATACAAGTTATATGACTATTTTTAAATGTATTAACTATTAAATTTTATTTATGGAGTTATTAACCATGGAATCACAAGTTTAATTAAATATTTGATATTTTATTTGTTAGTTTAACTAGGGCTAATAATGCAGGTTGGTTCACTCCGTATAGGCCCGCCTCATATTTGATCTGTAAAATGTGGGTTGGGTTGGCATGTCCCACATAAGGAGTGCAAACTCATTTTAGACAAATGCTTCCTATCATTTTTAACCTTCACCCAACATATTTTTTTAATTTCCAAAAATATCCTTAATTTTGGAAATAAAAATCCGGAATTGAAAATAATATATTCTAGAAAAATAAATCCATAAGTGGTTATTGAGTTTCAGAAATAAAAATCCAAAAACAAAAATTAAAATTCTATTTTGGATAAAAAAGTTCAGAATTGAAAATAATACATTTCGAAAAAAAAATCTAAAAAAGAGATTATTGTGTTTCGGAAATGAAAATCCAGAAACAAAAATGAAAAACCCATTCCAGATAAAAAAAAATCTGTAATATAAAATTTAGTTCTGGAAAAAAAAATCCAGAACACATATTTCAGAAATTTTCTTTAAGGACAGTTTTGTCTTTTCCGCTGGAATCGGGTGTAGTAATATGGTGCATGAAGCAATTGTCCTCATTTTACTGTCTGTCCCGCATAAGTAAGTTGCGGGTCTGCAAACCAGTTCGCATGAAAAAAAATGTATTTTTTAAAAAATTAAAATTTTATTAATTATAAAAAAACTTTTTCCTACTACTGAAATATTAAAATCAATGTTTCAATTCATTCAGTTAAAATAAAAAAAAGAGAGTATAAATTCAAGTATAAGAGTTGTTAGAAGACTTGATTAAAAATAATTAAAGTTTTATTTTGCATCTATTTTTTTCCTGTACATATATATAAATGTACAAAAGTATTTTATCAAAGTTTTGTTACAATATTTTAATGAAAATGACTAATTTTTTAGTTATCTTATTCAAATTTCTTCTTTATATTATTTTTTTATTAACAAATTTTAAATATAAGAGTTTACTTAAAACTAAATTTATTATCACTCTTAATTTTATCTCTTTTAAATGATTAAAATAAAATATTTTTTTAATATATTAAATTTATTTATTTTTAAATAAAATAAAATAAAAATAATGCAATAATAAATTAATTTTATTATTTATTCATGCAAGTGAGTGGATCAACCGCCCAACAATTAACCCGCATGAATTACGAATTATACAGATTAGCGAGATTAATAAACTTACTCCACACCTTTTAGTAACCAACTAAAGACGAACCCGCAGCCTCATATTCTCATCCCTAAATTTTACTTTATTCCTTACTTTTTTAAATGGTTAAATAGTCCTTTTATTTAGGTTTGGTTACTAACACGGTCTAAATTATATTAGGTCCTTTCGTAAAATACACGCAACGAACTCAAAATTAAATAACTATGTTATCTTCTCTGTAGTTTTATGTCAAACTTAATTTTATTGTCGAACACTACACGAGAATAAAACGCCTAATAATATACCTCTTATTAATATACACATTTGCTGCTCTCTTTTTTCAAGAAAGTCACGTTGTACATGTTAATAACTACAATTTAAGCATTGCAACTGCAACAACTTTTCTTTATTTTTTTTATAGATCCAACATTTAACACCTTCATATTCATCCCCAAATTCTCATTCTATAATTTTGTCGATTTAACTTATAAACTGAAACTAATAAAAAAGAAGAAAATTAATTATGTCTAAATCATATTAGTTGATTAAAATGTTATTAATTAAATTATAAATAACATTTTTCATATATAATTATTATTTAAACTACTTAACTCTATTGGTATATTTTTTCATATAAAATTTAATCAATAATATTATTAATTAAAAGTAGTCATTTTTTTTATCAATGGTGATGAATTAAGTATGTTGAATATATAAGATTGAAATTAGAAAATCAAAGTAGGAGGAATTTAAAAAACGAGTAGATAGAATTATTATGGAAAGTGGAAAGGATATATCTGCAAATTACAAAAATGTGGGAAGGGAAGAAGAGGAGTGGTTAGTGAGAGAGAGGTGACAACTAAGAAGATAAGAGTGGGACCCACCGAATCGGTTACGTTATCGCCAACCATCAAGCCAGCCTCACTATTATGTTGTGTGGGAATGGCGTCACTTGGCACCCCTGCGCATGTTAGCAGCAACAGACCCTTGCAGTGTTCCACTTGGAAGGCGAAGCGAGTGAGGTGCGCAGTGTCGCCCCCAAGGTGGCGTGAGGGGCGGCGCACGGTGTCGTTCTCTCTGCTTCTCTCCCACCTCCTTCTCATTCCTCATCGTACGTACTTCTTTCACCGTTTCACTCCCTTCTTTCACCGTTTCATTCATCCTCTTCACATATTGGATTGGTTTCATGATATTGCCATTTTCAAGTGCAGGTGCCGCTGTTCAAGCAAGTCCTTTCGATAATTATGTTAAGAGGTACGAATTATCAACGATCATCATATCATCATTTTTTCGCTTATACTTTGTGCATATCAAGTTTTTCCTATAATCATAATTTAGTTAGTCGATTAGTTTCTTGTATTAATTTACGTGTGTTTTCTCAAGTTTTTATTCTCTTCAGATAGGTAAGCATCTCCAGTATTGGCTAGCTTTGCGATGATGATTCAATTATACATATTCTTTGCATTATGCTAGACTAAATGTTATTTGACTTGAGTTTCATTTTTATCTAATTACCTGGTTTTGATACTGTTGACCAGTCAGAAATCATGAAAATGATTTTGAATTAGTTATTGGAAAAGATGACAAATATAACTATTTACGATTGGTCGATCTTGTAAAAACTCTTAACATTGATAATGCACTTTGTTCATTCAATTTATTTATTTATATACTCATAAGGGGGAGGGGATGTTTAATTTATTTCTGTGGTAGATTTACTTTTTTATAATTTATGGTTAAAACAATGTTTATGTGCATCCGAAGAACGGTGATTTTAAAACTATTTTGTTCTGCAATGCTGTAGAAAAAAGCTTGATCCCCTGGAGGCTTATGTACCAGCTGTCATACTTACGGAGTTTCAGATCAAGGACTTAGGTAGTGCCTTTGTCTTGCTAGAATCCAGATATCAGAAAATATGTGATTCGACTATTTGAAGTTATTTCTTATTCCATATTCATAGTTAGTATTTTGTTCTATTTTCTAGGTTCCCAACGTTTCTTGATTATCTCATTTGGCTGGCCACATTTGCTAATATAGCTATCAAAAACAAATAAGCGCCTCACAAAAGGAAATTGATTGAAATACAGTTCTTTTGTTTCTGACTTAAAATTTGACATAATTCTGATGCCATACATTCTCTCAATTCACATAGTTGGTTTTGTCATTCCTGTACATTTTGTATCCTGGCTATTAGTATTGCTGTAGGTGTTCATATGACAAGGTTTGCAACAATCATAATTTGAATGTAATATAAATTTTATTTAGGCTTTTTTTACTACTGCAGAAAAAACATTACAGGGTGATGAACCCCAATATGACTTTTGTCGGTCTCTACTTCGTTCTGGGCCCGCAGCATCACTTCGTATAAATATAAGAGCAGTGAGTAAAGACTTCCTTCAACTTATTAGGTGTTCTTTTAGATGTGAAACTAATCTTTTCTCTTCATAAAGAAAAGTTAGAATTCTCTATTGAAAGGTTTATGAGGCTTCAATTTTGTGATTGAGTATGAAGTATTCGTATACTTACAGACCGAGTCCTTTCTTATACACAGTTCCTCAACTTTAAATTCTGATACCAAGCTTCTATTTGCTACGAAAACAACTCTATTTGGTTGTTACTGTCTCCGTTTAGGAGAGAAATAAAAAGAGAGAGAACATTGAAAACTGATATAACCATACTTGCCTTTGTTATCAAGCTAATTTCAGAAGACTCCTAAACAAGATGGAACAACCAACAGCTTCAATGAGTGTTGTTCAAAGCTCATGCCATTGCTGATATCTATCTTTGGATAAACTATTTCTCCTTCTGCGTGTCAAAAGCCATTCTCATTACGTTATCTTTATGGATATGAAAGTTAATTAGAGCACCACGATCTTTTTGTAGGTGGCACAGTATGCATCTGACAGTGGCAATGGTAAAACTGCTTTCAATGATGTTGATGAATGTCTGAGGTATTGTAATCAATTTCCGAAAAAATTTGCATGAATTGACTGTCACGAGTAGTCATTGATCTATTATACATTTATATAATTAAATTCTTTCAATATGAAAAAGTTCAAAACCCAATGAAAGATTTCTGCTTGTGCAGATCACTAGAAGAACTTGATTCCTTGCTTCTTAATGCAACAAGAAAGGATCCTGAAGCCTCGGTCAAATCAATGAAGGCAAAAATCAATTCCGCCCTTAACGCTCTAGACAGGTGATTTGTGTAGTTTTTGTTGTTTTTCTATCCATGGTATCTCTTCTTCCTCTTGCATATATTTCCCCTAACTGGTTTATGTTTGGATGTCAGTTGGGAATACCAAAAGTTACTAAAGTAACAAGTTTTTCCTTCGTCTTGAAGTCAGAAATGCGCATTAAAATTTCTAAAAACATTTTTCCAACTTTTATCCAAACATAGCTTTACATGATTGAGAATATGTGATTCTTACTAGGCTTTATGTTTCAGCCTCTTAAAAACTGTGCCTTCAGATGTGCTGAGTAAAGGAAAGGTTATAGCTGATTCATACAGGGAACCGGAAGGCGAGGAAACAGGTAGTTTGGACCCTGAATTAAAGCAACTAGAATCAATACTATGAATATCTAACATGCTTATTCGCCTTTTATTATTACTCAGCTTACTTGAGAGCTAACGATTATAGAACCAATGTTCCAAATGCAAAACCTTAAAACACAAATAATATAATGTAGATCAAATATGAAAAAGGTTTTAAAGTATCGATCTGTTTTTTTAAACTTGACTGAGTTTTTTTTATCTTCTGTGTTTTTAACAACGAGTCATTAGTCATATGGTATAACTCCCTTGTGTGTGTATATTAGCTAATTGTTTATCTCGAGACATATGTAAATGTCTAGTCTTAATTGTTAGAAGTGTGATCATATATGAAAATGTATATTATGAATTACAAGGGTGGTTAAATTTGAAAGAAAAATGGTGCAAACGAACATTTAAGCCTCAGCCCTAGAACGAGAATACGAACTAAACAAAATGTGTTCTGCGGGATAATACCTCTTGACTAAAATCAGTTTATAAACCTTTTTTATTAATTTTTCTAGAAGAATATTTTTAAATTTATGCGTAAGGTAAAAAAACCATATTTATAAAAAGAATAACGTCTTATTCTAAAAATTAGAAGGATTAATTATATTTTTAGTTATTTAATATTTAGAGTAAAACTTAATTTTATTTCCAAATATATATACAAAAATGTTTTTCAATCTCTTGGTACTACCTACGTTAATGAGAAGTTGCCGCGAACTAATGGGTTGTCATGCAAATTTAAATGTAATACGTCAACTCATTAAATATTTTTGTTACTCCTAGTTTTCAAATAATATTGATCTTTTCAATCACTCAAGTTTTTAAATGACTTTTTCAGTTCCATAATTTAAAAGTATTTTTCTATATTCCAAATTTAAAAATATTTTTAAATCCCTATATTTTCTTTTTTAACACTTTTAATCTATATATATCTTATTTTAATATCTGTTGAAGATAAAATATTCTAACATGGCTAATTGTATATTTCTTTATAAATTCGAAATATTTTCTTTAATTTTAAACTTCTGAAATTTGTATTAACAATAGTTTAAATACAAATTTTTGTAGCAATTTTAAACGTACCTCTTCCTCTCCTATTTCTTCCTCACTCTTCCATTCTCTTCAATCGGGCCAACTAAAAAAATATTTTTAAATTTGAAAGACGTAAAAAACTTTATAACTGTTTACATGGCATAGCGCATTCAAATTCACTTGATAGTACATGAGTTGTATACATGTGTCCAATTTCTACTAATAAGAAAATAAGTTCATAACGGTTTACATCACTCCATTATACTCAATGATTACACCATTATTGGCTAAAGTTTTTTTTGTAATGGCTAAATTTCTTTTAAAAAGGCTATGATATGATACCAAAATTATATTCACTCCAAATTTTAAAGAGTAAAACTAAGCCAATAAAGAAAAGAAAAACATATTTAAACTATATGACGTAGATTAACAATAACGACATTCAACTTGAAAACCTCCTTGACCTAAAACCTAAAAATTAAACAATTAAAACTAAATGTAATCTTACCTTCAGTCGTCAAAATCTGGGAGAATAAAAGCTCAAAATCATAATAGGCGCAAGTTAATTTCTCCCAGATATCAACCACACCTCGATATACAAACAAGTTACATAAATTTCAGTTTGCTTTATAATAGTATTTGAAAACGATAATAATACGTACTTTCACGGAATCATGTTATGGGGAAACTAAAACCTTGTTTTTTTCTTATTTTCAAAAATAATTTTGTTCTAATTCACTATTCCTTTAACTCATTCGCAAGTATTTGTACCTCTCAATATATTTTCTAAAAAAATGTCCTCTTAACACTCTAAACATTTTCAGTTTTTTTAAATACTTATTTTGAAAATAATTTCAAACATAAATATTGGTAATAAATTGATTGATGAATAATGTAAATTCTTTTAGAAAACAATATTTAAAACAAAATACAAAAGTAAAAAATATACCTGAATTCTTCATCACGGATTCGTTAGAAATTTGAAATTTGAATTGTTGATTTACAAGAATAGCAAGTAGAATAAAGATAAATTATTGCAACAAAAATAGAACTGATTTCCATGTGCAAAACAAACAATCAAATTTAAAATTTAGCCATTTACAAAACACGATGAAATAACAGATTTATTACGAAGCGCGCTTTAAATCCAAGTGAAAGAAATGCACTAACTAGGAAAAACTGACATCCTTGATCAAGGCAACAAAGTTGACGAACTGCTGAATATACGCTTCAAACTTGAACAAATTGTGCGTAATCTTCCCATGCTCATTGAGCTTATCTACGAACCACCATGAAGTTCAAAAAATAATTAGTCGAAGATCATGACCAAAAGTTATAATATTAAGCATTATTCCATCATTACGTATGAAAAGGTTAAATAGCTAAAAGCCTCAGTCAACACGCAAAGTGAATAAGGAATATAACAGAAAACTGAGTTCGCTATCACCTTTGGACAAAAGCGAACATCAAGAGTCTCCAATATAGTGCATTTTGATATAGCAACTTCAACAGCTTCCTCGTCAACATTGCAAGACTGAAAACCCAAAATATCAAAGATAAAAAAGTTTAATGAAACGAAGACTTGACACAAATTGATAAGGGGTGAGCTTCAATTTGATAGTAAATTTAATTGATGAAAATATGACAAGAACTACACTACAAAAAATAGCTATCCAAGTAAGAAAGTCCAACAACTAATAAATCCTACACTAGATAGAATCTTATACTTCCAAGGAGGGACTCGTGTCAATTACCTTGAAATTGGATCGTAACACAATATACTAAATTCATTTCTAACAAACTAAAATTACGGTGGAGCACAAAAAGCCAATCTCAAATCCGAACATGATTCTATAAAAGACTTATCCAACCCTCTAGAGTTCGTAAGAAACCTTTAAACAGGGAAATACTCGATTATACAAGGTTTGAAAGGGGCAAGACAATCCAAGACAAGAGAATTAAGTAAATATGTAATAGGTAAAATCAGTGATACACAGAGCAGCAAGGGAATCTTTCAAACATTTCAATAAATATGTAATTCACAAAAGATAACCTACACATTACGTAATATATATTATTAATATATATATATATAGTAAAGTATATCTAAAACAAAAGGATAAGACAACACTGAAGCGCCAATATTCAAAACTTCTAACGGATTAAAATTAGCATGGAAGGCTTAATACCTGAAGGAATAGACTAGTCAATCTTGGACACTCTAGCTTCAAAATTTCCAAAGAGGAACAATTGCTGAAGAGAGAAGTTAAAACGTTACCATATATCTTATATGAGATGGATAGAAACCAACATACATTTATTGCAGACCCAACCATACCTTAAATTAAGAAAGCATAGGTTGAGACAAGTAACATCAACCTCTTTCAAATTTGCAGACAGCGAAAGGTTTAAAATTAACAAATGACAACAATTTGCCCTCAATGGAATGACAACCTTCCTAATATTTGGACACCCAACACAATTTAGGTTTTGCAACAAGCGAGGGGATTGCTCACTTGATTCGGGAACATTCTCATTAGAACTTGCCCTGTATAGGGTGTTTACAGCAGGCAAATTCTTACTCTGCCCACAACTGCATCCCCAATTCAAATCATGCATATTCAAACAGCCATTCAAGCTCACATGAGTGAGGTTTGTGCAGCAAGCAAGAAGCTCATCTATGGCTGACTGACAGAAAGTTCCGTAAGACAAGTCCAACTCCTGAAGTGCTGGTAAAGCCCCTCCTTTGTAAAGAGGTTCAAGTGATGTTTCAGTGAGATATTTGCATGCTTGCAGCTTTAACACCTTCATGAAACAGGTGGAAAAAAAAAGTAGCACTATCAGCAAAGATGAAGATAATAAAAAAATAAAAGTCATATAGCATGCCAAATTATCAAGAATTAGGTGGAGAAAAGACAAATTGAAACTATGAGAATATGACACCATGATGAGAGTACACAATACTGATTATAAAAAAAGTATTATTCTAAACCCATCTCATTAGCACTACTCCCGATAAAAAAAAGTACAAGAATAAGAAACCGTGCTCCAGTGGTAACTCTAACCTTTAGCTGTAAACAAGAATCAAAAACAGGCTGCAAGTTCACCAAGAAAGTGTATGATAAGTCAAGAACAGTCAAATTTGGAAGACAATATAAAGATCGAAGACCCGCTGAACCAATTGATGGGCATGACATCAATATCAATGATTCAATCAGTGGGCATGAGACAGTTGTAGCAGACAAGCAGTCATCAGTTAGTTGGCTGTAATTCCAAACAGTAAAAGTCAGTCAGCATTCAGAAGGAAGAGTCTGGACATGTTCAGAGAAACCATTAATGAATGTTTTAGAAAGGATAAATAGGAAAGTAATGTATAGATAACCTGCAAAAGGAGGCATCTAGAGATGTTAAGAGTGGACAATTAATGAACGCTTCAGATAGTACACCACATCCTTTCAACTCAAGTGACACCATATAAGGTGCTTCGATTCTGAGTGTGCTTAATTTAGGACATATTCCTAAATTGAGGGATGAAAGACCAACCTGGAAGTGAGGCATGAAAAGAAAAATACTTAGCCTCTAGCTAGTGTAAATCAGATTAACACAAGTTCATCTCATTCAAAACAGAAATGTTTTCTAGAAGGGAGACCTAGATGTCTTACATTGTAAAGTATAAACTTCATAGCTTGAAAAGAACACAATCAGGAAAACAAACAAGCAGAAGACTTCATATTTCATATTCAGTAGCTGTGAATGATTTAGCAGTATACCAAATATTCAAAATAAAAAGAACATAAAGAATTAAAAAGTTTAATCTTATGCAAACAGATTATAAAGCAACCAATAGCACTTACTGGACAAAATGACGCTCTTTCCAAATGATCACAGCCATCCAAAACAAGTTTCTCCAGATTAGGGCATGTGAGATCAAGATTAGTTATTGCCCGGCAACCACCAAGCGAGAGACAGATCAAAGAGGTACTGATGAATTGAACTGATGTCAAACTCTGAATTCATCAAATCACCACAGGTTAGAATTTTAAAAAATAATTAACAAAATTACAGGCAATAACTCCATAGGCAAAATTCATAATATGACATTGCGGATATATACTGGAAAATACGTCTAAAAAATTATATAAAATACATGACAGTTATTAGTTGATACTAGTGGTGTAGATCATGCACAAGCAAATTAGGGAAAATGAACACCACCAAATGATTAAAATATACCTCACAATTATCAAGAACTAACGATTTCAACACTGGACAGCCTCCACCATCATTAAAAACATTGCATACAGAATTATTCAAAGATTCACACTCAGAGAGATCCACTTCTTGCAAAGATTGGCATTGCAAAGCCAATGTGGTTAAGCTGTCCTGCTTTGGTATAGTTAATTTCTGCATTGCCACAATTCTGCCTTTAATCCATTATAGTACAGGCAAATATGGGAACAGAAAACGAAGGACATAATTATGACATACTTGAAGTGAATTTGATGTGATGTTTATACGATGGAGCACAGGACAATTGGACACCAAAATAGAAGACAGCATCAGGGTCATCAAGTTCAAATCGGAAAATCTGACAACATAAATAGTTTAAGAAAGAAATTACAAAAGGAAGTACTAAAAAATACGGTGAATAGAAGCATTAAAAGATGTGACAAGAAGCAAAGGTGGCCATACTTGCGACAATGAACCAATCTAATGTTCTGCAAGCGAGGAAGATCTAAAGACACTGATGTCAATAGGCTACAATTATCAAGCTCCAAAACCTACAAAAGCAGTAACATCATTTCTCATTTACAAGTCTTGCCCGAGAAGTAAGACATTAATATGAGCCTCGTGGACAAGTCACATACCTCCAACATGTAACTATAAGCTATTGCAGCCATTGAAGCTGAAGTGATGCCCTCACAACTGTGAAGCTTCAGAACTGTTAACATTGGCAGTCGAACAGTCTTTCAAATAGGAAGGGGAAAAGCATGTCAAAATAAGGCAGATTGAATCTATAAAGGCAAAAAGTGATTATAGACTCAAAACATACCTCCAAGGATACATTTGGGCAGTATGATGCATCAAGGAAACTAAGGTTAGCACAATTCTGGGCTATTTCCCTTAATGTTTCATCACTAACACATGAACAATTAGACATGTCCAAAGAAACTAATTGCGGGCATGATGTAACAGCCGATCGAATAGCAGAATCAGGAAGTTTGTGGCAAGACCCTATATCAAGCTCTTGCAAAAGGGGGCAGTTGAGTACAGTCTGAGCCATGTTACTGCGCTTCAAGGACATGGTTTCAAGTTGTGGGCACCTGGAAAAGAAAAAGATATTACATTTGAGTTCCCTGGCAAAGATAAAGCTAAATGTGCGCTAACCACTGAAACATATTCACCTGACTGCTATTCGCATCACACGGCACTTTGTCAACTGGAGATGACACAGTCTGTCGTGATTAACTGATATTTCCTGAATACCACTGCCAAGTATAGCATCATTGATGCTCAGTTTCCTCAACATAGAACAATCAGCCAAAGCATGGAAAAAGCTATCCATTATATTTCCTCTTCCCAATGTTAAAGCCTCAAGATTTCTGAAAACAGTTATAAAGAATGAGAATGAATCACAGGTAACTTAATTAGCAACCCAAATACCGAAGAAGCTACCAACCTTAACGAAGAGACGGCCTTCATGACAAGCTGGTAAGATGGAGGACCGGACAAGCGGATTGTTGTGATTTTAGGATAACGCCTACAGATGTCCTCGACTACACAAAGACACAAGCATTGTATCAGCACATTTACAAGGGACACAGAGCATTATTTCCACTACCCATATTTGAAAGCTAAAAGGTACCAAACATTTACAAATAACAGTTTATTATGAAATATATTCGCAGGCTCACATTGCTCAACAGATATGTTACGATCTTCAAAATTCAAACTCTTCCAAAAGTCTTCATGAGCACTAGCAGTACGCCACTGCTTACAAACCCTGGCAGCTTTGCAGAGATTGGAGTGATCCAAAAAGGAGAAAACCTAAATTACAGGGGGAACGGGTAAGGATAGACTTCCGAATTTCAAACCATTAAAATAGCGAGAAATGGTAAATACCATGTGCAATAAATCATCCGTAAGATCCATCTTGGCTACTAGATCATCTACATTTGCGATGTCACTGTCATCTCCTTCATCAAAGTTACTCTCCTCGCCAGAAGACATCAACCTCAAAGCATCATCGTTGGATCGAAGAGACGATCCTTGAAGATCAGTATAATCACCATACTCGGCAGATGCACTGGATTTCCCAGAATTCGAAGAACTCGCAATGGTAGAATGAACGCCACTGCCAAAAAACAAACGAACATCAATACACCACATTTACCAATAATGCAATAACATCCTTGTCCCGCGTGCATTTTCCAATTATCCCAATTCAGAAATGAGGACCAATCGTAACACAACCCTAGTGAAAAACAGCACATCTTAAAGGTAACGAATGCCCAATGCCAACGACTCGCACTCAACAAACTCACTCGAAATCAAAATAAACTCTGATGCGCTTCCGGCGATTGTCCTCGGATGAAGCGGAAGTACTCTCTCCATCGGAACGACGCCGGTGAGACGAAAACCTCTCCATGCAGTGAATGGACAGAATGGGTCCCGCCGAGAGAGAATAGAAACGACGAGGCTTGAAGCTTATGCAGGAGCAAAAAGTAACGGCTGATAAACCCTAGGTCTGGATCGCGCACATTTGGCGAGAAACCCTAAGGCGAAACCAGTTTCAACAGAGAATTTGTTTCTGCGTTTCCAGAAAATGTGGAAATTGAACACAGAGGAGCGATATGAAAGAATGGATCCGGTCGGATACGTTGTTGCGATTTTGGCTCCTCTCAAAATCTTGTGTTTCTTTCTTTCTCTTCTTTGCGGAAAGTTAGTTTACTAATCAGAGAGATTTCACGAGGTAGACGACGGCGTTTAACCTGATATTTATTGTTTGTCTGTTTATTTATTTTCTTGTTTATTTATTTAATTAATTAATTATTTAAAAATAAATTTAAAATTGCGGTTCGGCGTGTTGAGTTTGAAAAAGGGTGCTTAGTGGTTGCTGTCTCTTTTTGCGTCTACAAAAGTGGTGCTAATGGGAACCAACCAAAGGATGATGTCTTGTCTTAATGAGATGAGCATTTTTATTTCTGATTTCAATTTTGAAGACAATAAAGAAAGACTCCATTAACATTCATCATTTTATGGGACTATCTTGCTTCCAATTCTTCTCTCTTCTCTTCAAAATTTTCTTCTTTAACCTTTTTCATCTTCTTTTCATGTTATTAAACAACTTAATGCTGTTACTCATTTTCACACAAACAAGTTACCTTTTGCTATCAACCAAATTCTTTATTACATTCCAAATTTTATTACGTGTATTGTCATGAATCAAATTATATCATTATATTATATTTTTTTTAAAAATATATTATATTTGATTTATAATTTTAATATTTATTTATTTTTTCAAAAAATATTATACAATACATTAAAAACGTGTTTAATGTATAAATATATATATATATATATTTTGTATATTAATACAAATATTTTTAAAAAATTTAGTATATTTTATATATTTAATATTTTTAAATTTTTATATATGGCAATTTCAAAATATTTTCTAAAGATCACTACCCTATATACATTAAATTATATTTATATGTAAAGTGTAAAGGTGATTAGATTATTTTGTTTAAATACATCGAAGTGATTTGAATATTTGTGTATTAATATAATAACAAACAAGTTAAAGAGACAAAAATGTACACAAATATTAATACATGTACAATTTACCACTATATAAATTATGATAATGATGGTCAATCACCGACAATGTTGATATGAGATAACCATTATCAAGAAGTAATTATATATGAGTCACTTATGCAAATGTTAAAACTTCATAAATCGATACATATGTCGAAAGATAATCCTTTTTAGAGTTAGTGATCAATTAAAATAAAATTTGAGGGTAAATAAATAGTCTGATATACTATTTAGTCTCATATGGTAAACGCTCAATATAAAATGATAAGAGAAGGGTACAAGTTTAACTATATTCATGCTCATATCCAAAAATCAATACACGTCTACTATTATACACTATTATTGTAGGCAAATATTGTACGCAATTATACGTAATTAATTTAATAATAATAAATTCATGACTAGTGAATCCCTAGATAATTAGTTTGTAATTTGAAGGGAAAAAGTCTCCATATACTTCTACATAATTTTAAATATTAATTAAATATTGTTTTATAAAATATGATACTAAATAACAATTACACATTATAATGTTGTTAAAAAATTTCTTCTTAACATTTTTCATCTTTTCCCATTTTTAAACTTAATCTTAATCTTATTATTCCTTTTTCACACAAACAAGTTAACATTTATTGCGATCAACCAAAATCTTTATTACATTCCAAATTCTATTACGTCTATAGTCATTAATCAAATTATATCACTATATTATACTTTTAGAAAAAAATATATTATAACTGATTTATAATTTCAATATTTATTTATTTTTTCAAAAAAATATTATACAATACATTAAAAACGTGTTTAATATATATATATATATATATTTTTATTTTTTTATTTTTTTTATATTAAAAAAAATCCTATATTTTTCAATGTTAAGTTGTGGTTGTTTAAATATATCAAAGTGATTTGAATATATCTTGTGTTTATTAATACAATAACAAACAAGTTAAAGAGACAAAAATGTGTGTCTATATGAATTAGGATTATAGCAAAAAACACAGAATTTTATAAACAAAAAAATTGTTGTAGTATAGTGGTAAGTATTCCAGCTTGTCATCCGGGTTCGATCCCGACAAATATTTTATAAAAAACTAATTTTTTCAATGTGTTGATGTTATTTTTTATTTGTGTAAGTTTATTTACTATATGAAAATAAAATAATTGAAATAAAATAATTTAAGAGTAAATCATTGGTCTGATATACCATTTAGTCTGATAGGTAAACACTCAATATAAAAATAATAAAAGGAGGTATAAGTTTAACTATACTAATTATCAAATTATACGCAATTATTATATGTATTGTATGCAATTATGATACGATATTGTACGCAATTATACGTAATTAATTTAATAACTATAGTGAGAGAGAAGGTCTTCATTATATATTTCCTATTGAGTGATATAAATCACAAAAGAATAAAAAATCTTATTTTTTTATTATTTTCTTATATACAATTTTCTTATAACATTCATTCTCATAAAAAATTGAAGTTTGGGTCTCATCCCATAGCGGTTATACTCATATAGACACATATCTTCACTTCACATAATTTTAAATATTAATTAAATATTTTTTCATAAAATATGATATTAAATAACAATTACACATTATAATATTGTTAAATATAAATAGTTAAATGGTTATAAGAGATAGTGAAAATTTGTATAGAGTAAGAAAAATTATTCAAAATAAAATAAAATTAAAAAATCAAAGAAAAAACAAAAAAAATAAAATTTTCAAACTATCTACTCAAGTGAGAAATTACACAAGTTATCTAATAAACTAAGTTGTAGGTGAGTGATATGATTAGAATGAGATGTTTTCTATGCATGAGTAAATATATATATATATATATATATATATAATTTTGTGTTTGTTGTTGTTTTGGATAATTGTGGTTGTGGTTGTAATTTATATAATAACAAGTGTTTATACATGATTAGGAGGTGACCCTGAAATTAAGTAATTAATTTCACATGTTAAAAATATTTTATTCAGAACGAAGGTATATATTAATTTAAAAAAAAAACCTTAAAAATGTAAATCATACAAAATAATGTATATATAGGTTTAAACGTGATTATGTGTTACCTTTAGTAGTTATAAAATATGTGATTATTGTCTTACTTATATTTTTCGTGAATGGAATGCGTGTGCGGCTGATAAGTTGGCTAATTATAATTTATTCATAGATAATTATTTCATTGGTATAATAGACTTCCATCTAATTTGTTATTAAAATTATTTATGAAAAAATATAAAATTGTTAAGAGATGAGTTTTGGTCTAATCATTCTATATTTTTGTAATTTTTTATTTTTTTTAATAATACATTTTTCATGTAATAAGAGATGATTGTTGTTAGTGATGTCAAGTTGCATAATAATGTCTAACCTGAAAACTTTTATAAAAAAAATGACTACTTTTAATATGCAATACCCCTTTAAGATAGATAAATATTTTTTTTATGGATCTTTAAAAACAAATAATTATAACAACTTAAGCATTTATATATTCATCCAAATTAAAAAAATAATTTATTGTAAAAAGAATTGAAGTTTTTGAAATAATAATATTTCTAAAAAAGTTTATTGCAAAAATCACATTATTTTGTAAAAAGATAATAATAAGTCTTGAGCTAGAATTAAATTGCGTTTTTATATGAAAAATGCAACTGAAGTTTAGATATGACATGAGGATTCCTTATACAATGACAGGTAGGTTCCACCAAAACAATCAATAGTAACTAAGAACAATTCTTACATAGATTCATTTATCAATGGAATCATTAATAATGTCTACAGAAAAAAAAAAGTTCTATAGGGTTTTATTTTAATTTAAGTAAATACTTTACAATTTTATAATTTTACAATGCTATTTCTCGAACTTAATAATACAATATAAATAAAATGTGAAAATATAGGCAATGTGTAATTTTGTAAAATTAATTTAACTAAAATAATTTTAAAGTCAAGTGATTCATATTTTTATTTTTTTTAAAAATGGTTAATAATAAAATTAAGTAGTTTTTTTTGCTACAAGGAAAAAACTAAAAATTAGAAAGAGTCTTTTAAGTAGAAAGGGTGTGCATCCTAGGAATAGGAACTTCTTCACCAGAATTCCTTCCCTGTGAAAGGATATCCATTAACACCAATAATTATTTTTATTTAAAATCTTATATCCCAAAACCAAATATTAAAATTCTACCTTCATTTATTTTATTTAAATTTCATTTTTTTGTCTCCTTTAATTTTGATATGTGATTTTGACTTCTTTTTTATCTTAGTATCTTAAAGTTTCGCAATTTTGGTATGGTGCTAGTTTTTTTTAAATACAAATTCTTACTTTTTTTATTTTGGTCTGGTTAAATTTTTTTTTATTAATTTATTTATTTAAGGTTCATAAAAAATAATTTAATTCAGTGAATAAATTGATGCAAACAAAATTGTAGACTTTTAAAATATTAAACACAATAAAAAAAAATCAATATTATAGATAAAAGTTAAAAGAGTATCAAAATCATAATTCATCCTTCTGGTCCACTGTTGATGAAGTTATAAGAGAAACAAAATTATAACTGATTCCATCAAACTTGAAATTCATTGTCAAATCTGATATTTTTCTCTTTCTATCTGTCTCTCTCACACGCACACAATTTTTAGGAAGTAATTAGATTATATATTAATATTAAATCTTAGTTTTTAATGATTCGGGGAGTGAACTATACAACTGAAAGGGTTAATAGATAAATTCCTTATCTAGCACCATTTAGACTTTTATTTTCCTAACTAGCACTCTTTTGTTTTTATTTCCCCATCTAGCACTCTTTTGTTTTTATTTCCCTATCTAACACCCTTTTAATTTTTATTTCCCTATCTAACATCATTTCAAAAATAAATAAATAAATAATAATTTATTTATTTATTGATAATTTTAATTTTGAATGCATTAAAAAATAAATATTTTTAATGTTTAAAATAGTTAAAAATATAATTAATGAATAAAGAAATGAGTTTTTATAAAATAAAATAAAAAAAATTAAAATTTTTAGTTTAAAATTATTTTTTTTAAGAATGAAGAAAATAAAAAATTAAACCCTACAACAACATAAAAGTTGAATCTATAAACATAAATTACTATTTATTTTTATTATTATTGATTATGTAATC
>Ga0123342_1001068_pt1 | contig 45703 bp, 30 predicted proteins | sample Turbeawhitnodule_FD_89960 | JGI IMG/M metagenome (GOLD analysis project Ga0123342, IMG submission 89960) | Root nodule microbial communities of legume samples collected from Mexico - Turtle bean Mexico white nodule | ecosystem: Host-associated > Plants > Roots > Nodule | place: Mexico: Nepantla...
GGAGGTAAACACATTTCTGTTTGCACAGATGTGTCTGGTAGCCCCAGAGTCTACCACCCATTTGCTCACATTTGTCACAAGGTTTACTTGTGAAACGACTGCCACAATAGTATCTTCCCCTTCAGCTAGATTTGCCTTAGGAGGATAGTCGTTTTTAGCCCTATGTTTGCACTTAGGTGCATGATGACTTGGCTTTCCACAGACAAAGCAATTACCCTTTTTCTTAAAAGTGTGGTTAGTTCCACTGGGACGAGAGAATTTATAGTATTTCTTTTTATGATCAATTTTTTTCTCGTATGTTTTTGGAGCTAGTTTGTCTTCTACCACGTTTGCTTTGGCAGACAAAGTTTTGGCCTTTGCAGCAGCGCAATCCTTCCTATTTGTGTCTTCGATGATGATGTGGGTGATCAGGTCTGATAGTGACATTTGTTTGTGTCTATGCTTCAGTTGTTGTTTGTAATCCGTCCAAGATTGCGGAAGTTTTTCGATCAAGAGTTCGGACACGAATTTATCCGGCAAGGTTATGCTTTCAGTTTTGATATCTTCAATCAGCTTGTGATATTCGTTTATTTGGATTTTGATGTCTTTGCCTTCGATCATCTCCCAGCAGTAGTAGTTTGCAATTATGAACCTTTGTCTGACGATGTCTTCAGCAGTATATTTGAGGATAAGAGAATCACAAATATCTTTTGCATTCTTATAAGAAGCATAGACATCGAACAGATCTTTAGATAACACACTGAGTAAGGTGTGACGACATACCTTATTTGCATGGATCCAATCATCAACTTGTTTCGTAGCCGTGGTTGAGTCAGGTTTGGAAGTTGTAAGTGCAAGAGCAACTCCGTACATGTCCAATAGGGTGGACACGCGTTCTTGCCAACGTCGTAAATTCTGACTGGTGAGAACTTCAATTTTTTAGACATCCGGAAATGATTTCGCAAAAATGGTTTGCGTTGCAGAAACAACATTTGACGTTCCCGGAGCAACGTTGTTGTTGTTGTCCGTATTTTCAGCCATAAGTTCTTACGATTGTAGTAAAATAGGATTTAAAACACGAAAAAAATTGACTTCCTGAGGTGTGAGTAATCACTATCCGTCCGTAGTTTATTGCGCAAGTCACCCAGGATACAGCAGGAACTTCTCGATAATTTCCAAGGATCAGAACTAGCAAGTTACTCTTAAAAGAGTAAAAACGAACCCAATATAAAATTAAAATAAAATAAAGTAAATGAGGAGAGAAAAAGTGGAAAAGATGAGAGGAGAAATAAGTAGCTTCACGGTGGTGGGCGAAGAAGATGAAGAGAGTGAATGAGAGAGATGTGATTTTGAAGAGGATGGAACCCCTCTTTATATAGGGAGGGAGAGGAATAAAAAAAAATTCCATCTCCATAACTGATTTCAATTTGATGTTACAACTAATTTGTTTTTGTTGCAAGTTCATAACTACATTTAATTTGTTGTTGCACATTCATAACTGCATTTAATTTATTGTTGCACGTTCAAAATTGAATTGACCAGTCCCGTTCACAAACCACTTTTCTGTTTTCTTTCGCAATATCTATTTTATGTTTTACAACAATACATACTTCTATCACTATTGCTAGGGATATATACTTCAATTATTTTCGAAAAAATTGAGTAACTTGACACTTAAAGTAGTGATTAAAGGAATGTTTCGATGTAATTGTTCACAAACTGAAATATATTTTTCTTAAATATGAGAATTATTTTATTTTTTATAATATAATATAATATAAATTTTATTTATGATATAAAATAGTCATATATTTGTATTTGAAACATGATGTTTTGATAATAAATAAACTAATCAATGATAACTTCAATATATTTTTCGAATAAAAACTTAAGATAATAGAAAGATTGTATAATGTTAAAAAAGTTTAAAAGTAATGAAGAATAAAAGTTGAACTAAATATCCTTGAGGAAATTAGTTAAAACAATAATTAAATGAATGTTTTAAAAGATTAATTGGTGCTCCAAGATACTGTTTCACTCGAACAAAGGGGCTCTACTTGTTGATCACACTCCGACGATCAAGTCAGTGAAAGCATTTAAACTATAAATTTGTTTCAGTTTAAAGTATCTAGAAAAGCATACCTTTACTCGAGGTCTCAAATCCCTTGTATTAGATATTCCTTCCACAATTTTCATCAATGAGAATATAATCTCAACATCCAGAATATAATTTTCAACAACAATAATATCATTCAACAATACTCTATTTTACCGTGTACCTCTTACTTTCGGCTACCAACATTTTAATTATTTTTTCCACATAAATTTATTAAAAAAACACTGGACTGACATTGTAACAAACTTTTGGGTCCATGTCCGACATAGGCCAAACTAAACATAACTCACACAATCGAGTTGACCATACTTAAACGCTTGAACCGAGATTCTGACAACGCTAGTAAAAATGTATAATAAATTAAACATTTTCATATAGATATCTTTCTCTATTTATGTTATCTTATTATATTAGTTGAAAATTTTTTATATTCTTTATGTCAGATTAGTTGAAACATATGTAATATTATCTACAATGTTGATATGTAATATTATCTATAATCTTGATGAAAGACAATATAATATTATATTGGTAGTATTAAATCATTGCATGATAAAAAGATTATTGATTATTATGATAAAAAATAAATTTAAAAACTAAAAAAATATTTGGGCTATAATTGAATAGGGACAATAATATTAAAGATAAAATACAATATATTTTCAAAAGCTTAAACTAAAATTTTATGATTTATTTGGTAGTTTGAAAGAAAAATATTAACTAATCGAAACAAAAAATAAAAGATAATTTATTGAGATTTAAAACTGATTGAAGTTAAATATAAACAATATTTGTTTTAGAGAAATGAACTTACGATAATGTTATTATTATTATTATAAAGAAATAAACTTTCATTTTAATTTAGTTTTATAAATTTTTTTATTAATAAAATGAAATTTATACCTATTTATATCAAAATATTATTTATAAATAAAGGTTTGAACCGATTTTTATAAAATATTTTTTCTTGTCAACGTGTCATTTCTAACGATTATCCAAATCTCAAAAAGAAACAGATTAAATAATAAGAGTGAACATTTTCTAATGACCTTATCAAACAATATCTAGGGTTCTTGAATCTCATAAACTAAATCGATGTCTCAGTTTGCCACATGTTAAGCCATGGAAATGGAAATGGAAGTAAAAGAAAAATGTAAAGATAGAGATGAGATAATGAGTGATATATAAGGGTTTGAAACCAGAGAGAATATCCAGAAAATATATTCTTGAACCCACAAAAAGAAGTGAGAACACAAGATTTTGCTTTAGGTTTGCACAAGACAAATCAGAAACAAAGAGTCATGGTTAAAGAAGAGGGTCCCTATTAAGAGCTCTTCAATTCAGCATCTTTGTTGGTTGGCCTCAAATTCCTCCACAGATACTTCCCACTAGCCATATCAACCAAAATCCAAAATCCATTCTCAATCATCTGAAAAATAAATCAACATTCTCATCAATAAACTAAACCCCCACAACAAAATCTCTGAATTTCTTACAATAAAAACCTCTGTGCTAAGCACATTATTATCCTCAAATATCACAGATATCAACAACTATAGAAATTGTGTTTTAAAATAATTAACCAATTCACAAGGGAGTTTATTCCATCTCCCCTATCTAACAATCTCTAAATCTGTTCCAACATAAACCTTAAACCAGAATCTTGTATTCATTAAAAATAGTGCAAAAATATAATATGCAAGAAAAATGCAAACTTTCTCCGGTGAACTCAAACCCAAATTCGCAGAAATCCATTAAAATGAAAATTACACAAACTCAATACCAGTTGTAGAAATGTTGAATCAAACAAGTTAACTTAAATGTCCCTAAACTTCTCAAAACCCGAATTTCGTAGCCTATCTTTTTGAAAGAAAAAAAAGTCAACTCTCGTAAATCCTTAAAAATCATAAATATCAACCACAGAAATTTTGCATTAAAACAAAAATTAACTTAACTGCTGTCGGACATTAATTTTTTAATCTAAAAAAAACCATTAAGCTGTCTTTGAAAAATTATACAGCAACCTTAACAACCCCAATTGTTCTTCCTACGTAACTAATCTAAAATTTCATTAGATGAATTGGTTTGTCCTATTTTCTAACGAGGATCATTGTAGAAACAACATGATTTTGAGGGTACCTTTCTGAAATCAAAAGCTTCCTTCTTGGAGGATTTATCTTCTTCAGAAGAATCCTCAGAAAACACCTCGATCTTCGGGTCAGAACGCACTGTTTTCCACGCAAAATAACCGGCTAGCACGGCGGAGAAGAAGACCAAGATAAACCTCAAAGGGCACATCTCTGACGACACGCCTCAACCAAAAAAAAGTTTGAATTTCAAGGTATGATTTTTCGGCGATCGGAAACGAAAGAGGGAAAATGGTTGACAGCCCAGGAAGGATGAAGGGTACGAGAATGTTGGGTTTGTGTTTTTTTAAGAAGGAAATGGGAAATAGTAAAAGGGGTGTCTGAGAAAAACCAGAACGTGTTGAGTTGTTCCCTTGTCTTTGTTTGGAAAAAGAAAATTCTGAACAACCACTTCGTGACTTTGGGAATAGTTTGCTTGAGAACGAGAGTTGTTTACAATGTCAAAAGCTACCTTCTCCAACTGCTTCTTGCGTTTGTATATTGGGTCAGCTTTTTTGGCCAATCATACACAAAATTCTTAATATAATAATAATAATAGTAATGTATAAAGATTTTATTTCAAATTGATCTATTATTATCGCTAGATACACGGGATGTTAGTTAATATTTGCAATAATATTTATCTTTTAAATATTTAGCAATGAGTTTTCAACTTTTTTATTAGAAAGTAAAATAGGTACTTAAAAAGAAAATTCTATTAAAACTAGTCATTAGTTTTTTTAATAAAATAAAATATATTTTTCGTATTTTAAAATATTTATAATAAAAAATTATTGACTGTTATATTATTACAATACTCAACACTAAAAACTTGTGTATTATATAAAAAATACTTGTAAAAATCTAATTTAATAATTTTCTTGTTACAAAGAGAAAGTTTAAATTTTAAATTAAAAATAAAAACCAATTTCAGTTGTAGTATAAAGATAGAAAACAATATTTAATTTTAAAAAATAAGATTACTGAAAAGTTAGTACAGATAAATATGATTGCGCATATAAATTGTTTTAAATTAACTAGAAAATTAAAATTTAACTTGAAATGAAACAGGTGCGTTAAATATTTTAGTATATCTATTATGTATAAAATAATTGATTTACGTGAGTTGAATAAATTATTAATTTATCCATCATATGCTGATAAAGTATGCGCGTATTTGTAATTTTTCATAGGGAGTCAACTTTGGAGGTTGGCGTGCATGTAGAAGATAAGCATTAAATATTGGGGCCAGCTCACACCATCATATGATTTCATACAAAAAAAAAAGTAAACTTTACTTTAAATGTTTTGGCTCTTAATGGCTTCTTTGCTATCAATAGAAGAAAATATACTACTTTGGTTTAGTGTTAAAACAACGTTTGCTTTTTTTTAATCCAGATATTCTACTAATCCATTGACATTGTTTCCCTTTTTTTGGAAAATTAAATTAATGAAGGATTAGATGTAAGAAAGAATGGAAGGGTTGGATGAATGGATGAAAATAAAAATATAAATAAAATAAGAAAGTGAAAACTTAATATATTTATCCTTTTTTCTAATTAATGGGTGAACAAAAATATCTCTCAAATTCAATTCATAATTATTATTTTATATTATTATTAATTCATTTAAATAAATTTATCTTAAATTTAAATTTTTTATTTATTTTAAGACTAATTTATTTATTTGGATATGAATTAGATATAAATTGAATATATTTTTGGATTATCCAAAATGAATTTTGGATTGGATTTTGACTTGACCCCGGTCTAGGTTGAACCAAGTCAATTCATCCCTAGGTCAAGCAAAGTGAACATGAGTCTATGTCGAGCCTAGTCAGCCCGGCCAAAGTCAAGCCGATTCGGTTTTGGCCAAAGTCGAGCCGAGACAGTCAGGGCCAATCTCGAGCCCAGTCAGCCCATGCAAAAGTCGAGTAGAGTCAGTCCAGGTCAAAGTCGAGACGAGTTAACCCTAGCCCAAGTCGAGATGAGTAGGCACAAGCCTAAGTCAAGTCGGCACCGCACCAATGTCACGCAAGTCGACCGGGCCCATGTCGAGACAAGTCGACTCGGACCCATGTTGAACCGAGTCATCTCGTATCTCTATTGAGCTCGGTTAACCCAGGCCGATGTCGACTGGAGTCTTCCTGAGCCGATGTCGAGTTGAGTCGGTTCGAACCCATGTCAAACTCAGTCGGCTCAGACTGAGATCGAGCTGTGTCGGCCCAAGCCCATATCGAGTTGTTGTCGAGCTAAGTCAGTCCTGACCGATGTCAGGTCGAGTTGGTCCGGGCCAAAGTCGAGCCAAGAAGGCCCGACCCATGTCGAACAAATTCGGCTCGGACCTATGTCGAGCCGAATTGGTCCTGGTCGATGTCAAGTCGTTGTCGAGTCGAGTTTATCCTGGCTGATATCGAGCCAAGTCAGTCCAGGTCGAAGTTGAGCCGAGTTGTTCCTAGCCCATGTCAAGACCAGTCAGTCTGGGTCGATGTTGAGCTAACTCGATTCGGGCCGATGTCAAGTCGTTGTCGAGTCGAGTCAATCTTGGTCGATGTCGAGTTGAGTCGGTCTGGGTCGAAGTTGAGTTTGAGTTGTTCCGAGTCCATGTGGAGCCGAGTCGGTCTGGACCGATGTCAAACTGAGTCGGCTCGGACTGACTCGACTCGACATGGGCCCGAACCAACTCGGCTCCACATGGACTCGGGCCCACTTGGCTTGACTTCAACCCATCCGACTTGGCTCAACAACGGCCCGGTCGACTCGACTCTACATCAGGCAGGACCGTCTCGGTTCTAACAATCATGCCTAAATCTCCCCCTGGGGAATTATACAAAAGATATAAGATCATATAACATAGCATGTGCTAGAGAAAAAAAAAATGTAAAAAATATCAAATCAAAATGTTATTAATCGCTTAAAAATTGGGTTAATCAATTATCTGGAACAACCTTAAATTTCATAAAATCAACAATTTTTGGTACCTGCAAAAATATCAAGCCAAATAAAGGGAGAGAGAGTAAGAGAGAGAGAGAGAAAATGACTCACAAAATTTATACTGGTTCACCCACAACTTGGACTACGCCCAGTTCCCTTAAGCAACCCGCTTAAGAGCCTTTATTAACACAAGTATTCTACATCTCTCCAGGTACACAAATATTTTGCACCTCTCCAAGTACACAAGTATTACACACCTCTCCAAGTAAGTTTTAATCTCCCCTTGAGACTAAGACCTCTCAACAAGTGAGAAAAACACTCTAAAAAATGTTATGCCTTTATATGTGTTTACCTCGTTGTCTCTTGGTCCTCTGAAACCCACATGTGTTATTATTCAACTGGCTACCAAAAGCTCCACCAACCTCTAGGACTTATAGAAGATGTACTTATCCAAGTGTTTTTCCTGCAGATTTCTACATTTTGAATATGGGTGTAGGAGATTTGCACATTAGTGTCACTACCATCATTTTGGGCAGACCTTTCTTGCAAATAGCCTGAACCAAGATTGGAGCTCATGCAGACACCTTAACTAAGGATTTTGGAGACAATCTAGTCCAATTTAACGTCCTATAAGCTATTAAACATCTCGTTAAAGATTATTTTGTGTATCGTCTTAACATTCTGGATGTTATTGTGGACAATAATATGTTGGATTTTCTAGGAGATTGTGATTTTTCTAATTTTCTAACTAGACAGATGTCAATATAAACTGTTCTAACTTGTGTTGTGCAAGTTCTGCAACTGAAGTAGGAGTTCTTGATAAATACTCAACAACGATGGACGAGTCTAATTTTGTTGCTTTGAAGGTTGCTAAAGTTTCTCTTTTATGACTATTTTACGGTAAGTGTACCATGTCAGAATTAATAATTTGTCCCTAAGTACGGATATAAAACCCACAAGGAATAGTTAAATTCTCAAGTATAATGTTCACTAAATATAAGAGAATTTGTACAGGTTTGTTGGAAAGTTGTGTGTATGATGAGTTTGCAAGAAATTAAATAGAGCAAAGTAAAAGATGTGTATGAGTCAATTGAGAAAATTGGGATTGATGTTCATCCTTCTCACTGTTCCGTATTTTTCAAAAGATCATAATATTCAGTCTCGATTGATATTGATGCGCATATAAAAATCATTCATATTGATTCCTCACATACTTATAAATACTCCTTATATATTTATATGCTTCATAAATTTCGGTAAATAACACAAAATTGGGAATAAATAATTCTTATTCATCTCATAATCCAAAAATATGTAAAAAGGTTAAAATTTCTAAATTAGAGATTGAATTATATTTTTTTATCAATTAAAGTCCATAAGTGTCTATCTTTTTGTATGAAATATTAATGAATTATGACACTTGTCACTCTCAACATTAGAATTTTATCATATATTGTCCAACCACCATCACTAGAACTGAAGTCGCTCCTTAATCATCTCAAGTATGCTTATTTGGATATAGGGGAGAAACTTTCAATGATTATTTCCACTAATCTATGATGAACAAGAGAAGAACTTGTTACAAGTGATTGGAGAGTGTAAGAAGGTTATCGGTTGACGCTCACAGATATCACAAGTATTAACCTTTCGATCTGTATGTATTGTATTCTGTTGGACAAAGGGACGAAACTATTGAGATAGCCTCAACGTAGGTTTAATCCACAAATTCTTGATGTGGTGAAAAAATAGGCCACCAAGTTTCTACAAGATCGTATTATATGCCTTCTCTCTGACAACATTTTGGATGAGTCCGGTTCAAGTTGTTTCCAAGATATCTAGGAGAATAGTTGATGTGAGTTGATTTTTAGATGGTTCCATTTTATGGTGACACTTTTACTTAGAGTAGGGATTTTAGCAATTTATGGTGAAAACCTAAGGAAGATTACCACTAGACACGAACATAACCAAATGTTTAAGTAAATGTGAAAGTGCAATTCACAAAGGCAAAGATGAAAGTGATAGATGGAATGCAATGTAGAATGGACATAGCAATAAGGTAAACATCAATTGTGGTCAAGGCCGAACCAAATGATGAACCATAAGCATTTAGCTAAAGCAAAACAAAGACATATATGAAATGGAAATGAGTTGAAAATAGTGGAAGAAGATTAGCTTATGGAGTGGTTGTGAGAGGGATTCATGCCACTTGGGGTGTGGTAGCCACCAAGATGAGTGAAGGACCGCCAATTGAGAGTCTCACACCACTCAAGATAAGACCTAGCTAAGAGGATTCAAACCTCACACATTTCTCACACAATTTGTGCAGAGTAACTTTTCTCTTCAAAATTAACATGTAAAATACAAGGAGTATGACACCCTATTTATAGGAGATGGTGCCTTGGAAAACAATAAGCAAGGGTAGGATGGGAAACCTAAAAATGGGGTTGCCTTTAGGGTTTGACTAAGTCAAACCACACCTTAGGTTTGTTCTTCTAGAAACTAGGTCAAAAACAAGCTAAAGTGATAAGCACACCTCCCATATTATGCTATATGAACCTACTTTAGCTTATCTTGCTATTTGGACCCCTAGAGTGAGCCCAATTTATTTACAACTTGTTTAATTCTTAAGAAGACTAGCAGGAAGAACATTAGATGCTCTGGTTTTTGTCCATTTCTTCCTCTGGTGAGGTCTGCTAGATCCTTGGTGAGGTCTTCACTTGATTGTTGAGATGACTACTCATGGTGTGAATGGGAATGTGCTTCCTTGGTCATCTCCTTCTTGGCTTGGTTTGTATCAATAGTGGTAAAGAATGAACACGATGAACTCATTCCCAAGAGAGTGCAGAATAGTCCAAGTTTCAATTGACTATAAATGCTTGAATCAAGCCATGCAAAAGGAACATTTTCCCCTTTATTTCATTGATTAAATACTTGGGTGTCTATAAAGTAACACACATTACTATTTCTCTCAGTGTTTTACTGTTTATTTCTAAATTTGTATTGTACCAAAAGATCAACACAAGACTACCTGCACCTGCCCCTTTGGAACATTTGCCTATAGAATGATGCATTTTGGTTTGTACAATGCCCCTGGGACTTTCCAACGCTACATGAAGAGTATCTTTTCTAATTTGATTGATCATTGCATAGAAATTTTCATGTTTGATTTCAGTATTTATGGCTCCTCTTTTGATGAATTTTAGACCAATCTTATTGAGGTGCTTGATATATGCATAATGAATAACCTTGTTTTGAACTATGAAAAATGTCATTTTATGGTTTCACAAGGCGCCGTTTTAGGCCATATAATTTTTGTGAAAGGATCTAGGTAAACCCTGTTAAACTGAATGTTATATCGCATTTTGATGGAACCCATTTGAGAGACTGCAATCGAGAATAAAGAGATCACAGATCTAGAAATTTGATTAAGAATTTATTATGAGCTTAAGCCCAATTGGGATTTTTTGGGCCTCCAATAAGGCATTTAGGCCGCTTAGAAGAAAATCACACTAGAAGATTTTGGAATCATAAAAATTACAAGACCTCTGTCTATAAAAATAGTATAAAGTAGAATAGGATTTTGGGCCTTGTATTATGGGCCAAGTAGAATAGGATGTTTGGCCTTAAGTTCTACAACTTAAGGCCAAGTTAAACATCCACATGGCCTCCTATCAAGACTCCACATGGCACCATTTTAATTGCTCCAAGTAGGCACTCTTCATTCTTCCAAATTTCCTCTTCAAGTGCCAGATGTCTTCTCCTCATAAGCGCTTCCTTCATGACTCTTCAAGTCCTTGGTGCCATTTGTCATCTTCTTATTGGAGAGTTTCTTGAAGCAAGTATTGTCACATGTCATTATGCTAATGGAGAGGACTTCAAGTGCCACATGTTATTCCATTAATGGAAAGGACTTAGGAGTCGAAGAGTCATCTTTGTAAGACTTAAACACTGTAAATAAGAGTGCTTACTTTGTAACATTTAGACTATGAATGAGTATTGAATTTCTACCAAATTGGTTTCAAAATTCCTCTCTTAATCTCTCTAATCTCTTGCTATCACTTTCTTAGTTAAGAAGCCTAAAGAAATAGCTAGCAGGTTGTCCTAATATTCTTCCTAGCAATATTCTCCTATTATTCATACATGCATTTGATTCAGTACTTTTGTTGCCTTCCCTATCTTCATCCATAAATCAATTTTAACCGAAGAATGATTCGAGGAGAACTCCATCACATTTACCTTACACCTCTTTTGTTCGAGAGGTTAGGTCTTTTCTTGGACATCCAAATTTCTATAGATAGTTCATCTAGAGTTTTAACATGATTGCTTTTCCTCAAAAGGATGTTCCATTTGACTTTGGAGAACAATATGGAGAGGCATTTCATTTCCTAAAGACAACTCTTATCACACCCCCATCATTCAACCAACTGACTGGACGTTTCCTTTTGAGCTTATGTATGATGCATCTGATTATGCATTGAGACTTATCATATCACAAAAGATAAAAATACTATCTCATGCTATCTACTATGCATCCAAGACTCCAAGACTTTAGATGTAGCCCAAGCCAATTATACTACCATTGAGAAAGAATTTTTCGCTATTGTTTTTGCCTTGGATAAGTTTAGATCCATATTTTAGGCTCTAAGGTAGTTATTTTCCTTGACCATGCTGCTATAAATTATTAGCTGAAAAAGACAGATTCCAAACTCGGGTTGATTAGGTGGATGCTACTACTCCAAGAATTTGATTTGGAGATACAATTTTTGATTCAATTGGGAAAATTGGGATTGGGGTACATCCTTCTCACTCTTTTGTATTTTGAAAAGCATAATACTATTCTATCATTGATTGATATTGATGCCCATATAAAATTCATTTATATTGATTCCTCACATATACAATTATTAAGATAGTCTCCTAAATATATATTCCTCACATATTTATAAAAACTCCTAAATATATATTCCTCACATCACGAACATATTTTAGATAGCAATTAACATTTCAAATATATTCCTAGCATTCAAATATGTTAAGCATTGTCATTTAGGTCAGATGCTTAGAAGTACTTTTCAGACAAATCTAAAGATCAAAATCATGATAAAACAAACGTTAAGAATAAAATGACAATATCAATCATCAATCAATTATAAAATATTGTGTTTAAATAATACATAAAAGTTTGAACAGATTACTTCCAATTCAAAATGGTGGAATTAGCAACTCATGTTAGCCATTACTAGCATGGACAGAAAGAAAATAAGATTATATTATCATCATTTTGATGTTAGACGGTATAACACTACATTAGACTAAACTATTTTTAGTTTAGTGCTAAAATGACAGTGATCAAAGACTATAAGAAAAATGGTGTCAACAATATATCATGTAAGATACAAGTGTTTTGTCTGTCTGACGATACAACATTATGCATACAGTCTTTCTTTTGGGCCTGTAAGTAAAGTAAAGAAATCGGGGTGTTACAAGTTGCACCCCCATGGGGTGGTTAAATAACAAAATTGCCCGTGTTTTATATTTTTAAAGTAAAATTGCATTTTAAAATGTATAATCTGAAATACAAAAATATATATTCTAGATTGTACATTCTAGAATACATATTTAGTATTCTGGATTATACATTTCAAAATATAAAAATGTAATTTTTAAAGTTCTGGAATATACAATTTGAAAAGTCGCACATTTCCGAACCGAATGCTCACAACACAACTGATAATTTAATTTCAAAAGGTAAAATTGAAATTTCAAATTTTATTAAGGTGCATAAATGACATTCATCAAAGTTTTAATTGAAGAAAACTTATTTAGGAGTCATTTCTTTCTGCATAATCGTATAATCGTAGTTTCCATGTGTATCTCATGGAGGTGGTTAAAAAACAAAAATAACCCATTGTTGTCGCTACCCTTGACATCATCGTCCCCTTGATGTCCCACCATCCTTGTATATGCTTATTTTACGAAAAAAAATTGCTTTTGAATTCTATAATTCTTAATTTTTTTATGCAAAAAAAATAATTTCTGAATTGCAATGTTTAAAAGTAAAAAAAAAAAAATAGTTTATAAAATCCGATTCCATATTACAAAATCTAGCTGCTGATTACAAAATTCAAAAATCATTTCCATAAGTCATTTTTCATACAGGAGAAAGACAACGTGAAGATTTTCATATTTTTGAAGGTTCATAAAGAAAATATAGAAATTCAGAAAGATATTCCTTTTTATGAATACGGGTATGATTCATTTTTATCATGTGTAGTGAATAACTCTTTCTATAGAAATTTTAAATTGTTTTATAATAAAATAAGTTGTTTTATAAAAAAATTAAAAGATTATAAATTTATTAGATATTTATTCAGCCAAGTCCATATTTTATTCTCCATTCTTCCATTTCACACTACCAAACAGAGCCTTAAAGTGGATTTTGTAAATATATAACCTTTCGAAAAATCTTTCAAGAAATCGTATAATCTAGTGCCTAATCGTACGACAAAGATGCTCAAAAGCCTCGAACCTTTGTAACTTACTATTTTGAGTTTATAAATTTTGCAATGGTCATTGTTCAAATATTGATTATGCTCTAAAAACATATCGAAGGCATAAAATTAACATCATTAAACTTAGAATGATAAAAATACAATAATTGACGCAAAAAATAAAGAAAGAAACATATGAAATTGGTATGAATTTTCTTGTTCAATTTCAGAGACATGTGCTAGAGTTGACTAATATGTTGCTGAGGCTGAAAAATGGAGCTCTTTGTCCAAAGCAGCAATAGTATTATGGTGTTTAAGCTTCCCAACCTCTAAGGACAGTGGCCCTTGCCACACGGTTAACTGCAAGGGTGAATGCACCCATACGAAGATCACAATTATGGGTTTGGCACATTTCCTTCACATCTTTGAACCCTTTGGTCATGTATCTCCTTAATTCATTGTTCACCTTCTCCTCATCCCACATGAATCCTTGTATGTTCTGTGTATAACACAATGATCATCATTTTTAGTTAATCTTATAATGCCTTCATCAACTGAATTAACATAGCTGTAAATGAATTTGGAACCAGACATGTTACAAAGTTATTTGACAAAGTTATGTCATGAAAGAAAAAAAAAATGTATAGGCAATTTAGAGACCCTGGAGAAATATGGTTAGAAGGTAATACTAACAACAGATTTTCCAAGTTTTTGCTTGAGACAGTCTCTTTTCTTGAATGAAATTAATGTAAATCTTACTAAAGATGAGAAGTTGTTCTCATTTCAGAATTAATGGGATACACATCAATTTCAACCAATGAAAAGTAGTACAGTATTAGAATTAGTGTGTTTCTAACTCTGCTTTTAGTAATTATCTGCAGTTATGTCTCATGATATAACAAATCAGTATAATAAGAATCCATGTGAGATCATAACAGTTAATTATCAAAATAGTTACCTGCACCCACTCAAAGTAGCTAACTGTCACTCCTCCTGAATTTGCAAATATATCTGGCAGGATCACAACCCCTCTCTTTTTCAGAATCTGCAAAACAAGAGTTAAAAACAGTGCATAATTCTTCTAATTTCTCTTCCATTGGTTTATTTTGTTTATATGAAGGAGAAGAAAGAATACAATGCAAACTAACCTCATCAGCATCAGGGTCAGTTGGGTGATTGGCTGCTTCAACAATAAATTTGGCCTTAATCTCATTGGCATTTTCCCTTCAACCATATAAAGAGAAAGAGAAAAAGGTTAAAAGATTATATTCATTATAGATACCCTTTTGAACACAGATAGATGTTTAGGGTGCTTGAGGAATGCAGGCAATAAATTTATGCAACAAGGAAGATTGTCAAGATCCTGTGTGACGTAACGCAGAAAAACTTCATTTTAGTCCTTTTATGTTACATTTTTCGCTGACATTTGGAAATAAAATGTTGTTCAAAGCCAAAGACCAAAGTAAAAAGTTTGTGAGGTAGGATGTGATGAAATACAGTGAAATTGGTGATTTACTAAGCACACAAGAATTTTGTAGTTAAGTAAAAGCACCTATTGATGACTCCGCCAAGAGCTGCTGGCACAAGAACATCACAGTCTTCAACCAATATTGAGTTGGGATCAATAGCATCACCACCGTGGAATCCTTTCACTCCTCTGTGTTCTCTAGAATGCTTGAGTAGGCTTGGTATGTCAAGACCATTGCTATTCTTTATGGCCCCAGTTACGTCACTCACAGCAACAACTATGCCACCTTTCTCACTGATCAACTGGGCAGCCCAAGACCCTACATTTCCAAAACCCTGAAGAGACACAGCAGGATTAATTGTATGATTTTATCTCATATTCATCAAAATTATTAGGAAAGAATTGATGAACATTTCTTGGAGCATTTTCACACTTAACTAGTATATATCTATTAGTCATTGTTGTGGACATTATTTTCAAACTACTATGCATGATGTTAGAGGCTGCAGTCCATATATAACATATAATGAATGTTGTTTTCATTTTGCATAGAAATCAAGGATAATAAAAACAAGTAGTACCTGTATGACAAACCGTTGTCCGGATACACTCTTCCCATGCTCCTGAAGCAAAGCCTCAGTTGCAAAGAGGACTCCCCTTCCTGTGGCTGCATCTCTGCCTAGAGATCCACCGAGATCCTTGTTTTCAACACGAAATGTTAGAGATAGGAATTGTTTTGGGAAATATTATCAACAGATATTTCTAAGCACAATCTTTGTTACTGGTTGAAATTCTTGTTTGAATGACTAAATAGGGAGTGGAACCCTCCTTAATGGAATTCACATGAAACTCAACTAATAATCTAATCTAACTATAAAGAAAGTGTTAGAAAAAGTGTTTTCCTAGTTTTGCTAATTGGTTTCTTTAGCATAGGGTGCTGTTGTGGCACAGTTCAAAAGCCATTACAATGACAAATATAAACGTTTTAATCTGCTTACAATAGGTTTCCCAGTAACTACTGCAGGAGAGTGGCCATGAAATTTGGAATACTCATCTAGTATCCATGCCATAGTCTGCATCAAAACCATACCGTAAGAGTGTGATTTGTTAGTATCAAGTAATTTCTTCAGCATATGCATAAGCACAATTCTCAAAGCATAATTGTTGTACACACCTGTGGTCCTGTTCCCATATCAGGTGCAGGTACATCTGTCTGAACTCCAATTAGATCATGAATTTTCTGAGTGAAAACTCTAGTAAGTCTCTCTAACTCTGACACACTTAATTCTGCAGGATCACATCCTATCCCTCCTTTGGCCCCACCATATGGTATATTTGCCACGGCTGTCTTCCATGTCATTAGTTGTGCCAAAGCATTCACTTCATCTGGTTCAACCTACTCAAGCCAATACATATAATTGAATGAGAGAACTCAACCTATAAACAATCATAATAGCCCTTTTAGGCCCATTCAATTGCTGCTTTGGTTATTAATGGAATCATCCCAGTATTCAATATAGGATCAAATGTGTTTTAGGTGCTGAATCTTCAGTAAAAAATTGTTTTGGTTCTTATATTTAAAAACTATGATTTTGGTCGCCATGTTATTTTATAATTGGTAGATTTCATTCTTCTTCATGGAATTTAAAATACTAGGATGAAAGATGAAATTCATTAATCCTAAAAGATATGAAAACCAAAGATAAGAATTAAGACCAATTTTGACCGCAAATTGAGGGAGTTAAAACGCATTTGACTCTTCAGAAAAGGTGCAAATTATAGAGTAAAGAAAAGTAAACACTGTTATTGATAAAAATCTATTGTTAGTTTGTGTTTTCAATTTAGATCTGTTGCTCAGTAACTAAGGTACTTGAAAGTCAGAATATAATTCACCTCAGGATGGTATCTGATTCCTCCTTTCATGGGGCCTCTGGCATTATCATGTTGAATCCTGAACCCAACAAAAGTAGCCAAAGTGCCATCGTCTTTAGGGATGGTACACTCAACCTGCATTTTCATTGAACAAGATTTAGAACACTAGTTGTTGATCTCTGTCATATCTGGCAAAGACATAGTCAGCACAAAACAGAAGTCATCAAGACAACGCCATCTCCAGAAAATGGTGGTGATTTGACAAACATAACATAATGCTATTTAGTACAAAAGAGTTTCTACAAAAATTTCCAAGATTGAATTTTTAACCATAAAAACTTGATAGAGGAATAGGTAGCTCAATGAATGAAATCAGTTTCATCACTCTTTTCAATCAGTAAGCAAATAAGAACCATCCTGTTTAATAATATTTTTCAAGTAATGTCAGAATTGTTGGATCTGGCTGTCAGTCTACCTGAAATATCAGGTTTTATGGTTGAGATGTTAACATCAAATTTAATAAAAACAAAAGAGAATAAGAACCAACTAATGAAGAATCGAGGTATATGATCATCATTTATGAGTGCATGAAAGTTTCAACACTTTAGTGGAAAAAAACAAAGAAAGAAACCATGATAAGAGCAAACGATTTGAAGGTTTACTTGCCTTGATTTCTCTGAATGGAATGAGCAAACTTTTCTCAAGCTTGGAATCCAGTCCCAGAAGCCTAGAGGCCAACCTGAAGTTCCTGTTGGTGGCTGCTAGTGCATTCATTGTTCCCTTCACACAATTCAAAAAGAATGAAAAGACAAACACAAAATTTCAATGTCTTATAGGGAAATACAGAAAACGCGGAGAATAGACGGTGCAATGTTACAATTTTTAAAAGGGTATTTATAGGTATCATGGGAAGGAAAAAGGGAAAGAAAAATTGAAACCTATTTGTGCCAGAAAAGTGGGAAATGTGCAGAAGCAACCTCTGAAGTCAATGTCAACAAAACAATATTTTAGTAAAAGGTTGGTAATAATTTCACAGACAACTTGGATAACCACATCAACGTGACACACCACGTGGATCAAAGTCAGCAAATATGGTGGCCAAAACAATGATTATCACCACATCTTCATAAAAATTTACCATCAAATAATCTTGCTCTTTTTATAAATCATACTTTTTTTTTATAAACGCGTGCGTTACTTAAAATATTGAAGGAAATAATTAATTTAAAGTCATATCAGGAAAAAAAATTAATATTTAATTAAAACCAAGAATGTTTCTGAATTTGGAACTTTTGTGTATAAGGTCAAAACTGTAGTTATTTTAAAAATAAACAAATAACACAAATAACTTTCAAGATTGAAAGGATACCGTGAAATAATTTTTTTATAAATACTTTTGAGAGTTAATAATGTGAAAATGATTAAGTTTTTATAAATCAAAATTGATTTGTTCATAAACTAAAAATAATCTTTTAAGGAGTTAATACCTTGCAAATTTATTTATGGACAAAGTAATTTAGTTTATGAAAAATCTAGTTTAATTTTTTTACTTTTCTAAAAAATGTTTATAAAATTGCCCAAATATTTTCTAAGTACTTGTATGTTACTCTCCATATATCTAAGAAACTAAATTCTACAGGAGAAAGTAACTTTTCTATAAAACCAACTTTTTTTATGCTGAAAAAAATCACATTTTTAAAACGTGATGAAAAGGCCATAACTTTTTTAAAACGTGATGAAAAGGCAATGAGCCATAAATTATTATTTCTCTAGTTGTCCAACGATCTGGGAAGAAATTATCAGGATAAGGTAATAATATACCGGTTGGTACTGGTCGATATCGGACGAGTCAGTTTTGAGTTTAGTGATTGACCGATCGAGTCAAAGAACACCTCAAGTCACGCAATCTACAAAGAACACCAGAAGACCTACTGAGCGAATTATCGTCCCGTGCAATCAGCAAAATGTTATTGTCTCGTGCGATCTACAAAAATTATTATCGCCCCGCGAAATCATCAAAACATTATCGCCACGTGCGATCATCAAAACATTATCGCCACGCGCAATCAGCAAATATTATCGCCCCGTGCAATCAAATTTATTATTGTCCTGTGCTATCAGTATTATTATCGCCCCATGCGATCAAAATTATTATCGCCTCGTGCGATTAGAATTATTATCGCCTCGTGCGATAAAAAAGCACGCATCACATCTCTGACAAATATTAAATACGCCTAACACTCACATCTCTCCTCGGGAAGCCCAAACGACCATTTTACGACTCTTTGAAATTTAATCTCTTCGAGCCTAGGGAACAAGTGTACCGATCGGTACTGAACGAGCCAGTCTCAAACCTGGTGATTGATCGGCCGAGTCAAAGAACACCTCAAGTCAAGCAATAAATAACAATAACGATAGTTACAATAACACTTAATGAGTCACATTCATTTCCCGAAATATGCGGGAAATATCTTCGAAAAATCATTTAAATACTGATTAAATAAAATATGTTACAAACATTCTCTAAATATTTCAATATACCAATATATCTCCCCATTAATCAAGGATCACGATGCATATCAGTCTGTAATTGATATCTGACCCATCATGGCAAGGGCCCATTACCAACACTATAACTAAAACCCTTTGCGAAGGTGTAAGGTACGCTTTAATCAGCTTTACAATATACACTTTTTACACAAAATACTTACTTGAGTGTCGAAGCACTTTTTTCAGGTCCACCCTGACCGAGCACCAATAACAAAAGGAGAAGACTTGAATAAATGAGCAAGGAGGCTACCGACACATCAGTAATTGTACAATCAGTTCCAAGTACTATCTATGATCCTCTTTGTCCATACAAGTACAATTGGGACTTGAAGGAAGGAGAAATACCGACACATCAGCAATTGTACAACTAGTTTCAAGTATTATCTAGGCCTCTCTTTATCCATAAAGGTACAAATAAGAATGTAAAGATTAACTTTAAATCATGTATATTAGATTGTATGTTGAATAGCTTAGTCAGAGGATTTGGTTATATAGTCTAATGTGTAGGAAAAGAAGACTATTTACTAGAAACAATCTAGTAGTGTTAAGATAAGTTAAACCATTTGGTACGTGTTTGTTGTAATGATGATTTTTGTTTTGAAAGATTTTGTAATACTCCTTTTATATAAAGTCTATATAAAACCTTTATGTGCTTAAACCAAACATGTTGTCTTGTAGGTAAACTCTATGCATAGGTCTCTAGTATTAATAAAAGTGATTTCTTTAATCTTAATCTTGTGTTTCCTGCTTTGTTATTGTTGAGAACCTAACAATTTTTCTTGTCTTTGCGACCAAGAAAAAAAATCAAGAAGTTAAAGAAATGACCACCAAATTTGACATTGAGAATATCATTAGCAGGTATATAACAAATCCTTGACAAGTTCATTGGGAGGCTTTGAAGTGGGTGTTGAGATATTTGAAAGGAGTCTGATACGGTGTATACAAAGTCGACCCTTGACAGAGTTGTTATAGAAGGGTATATGAACACTGATTATGCAGGGAACATTGATACCAATCACTTTTTAGGTATGTGTTTTACATTGTTTGGTATTGGAGTTTGCTGGAAATCTAGTTTGCAATCAATGATGACTTTATCTACTATACAGGAAATGTATATCATGCTAAAAAAGAAGTAAATGAGGCATTGTGGTTAAATGGGATGATTGGAGAGTTAGGTATTGTGCATGACTTGTGCTCACTGTGATAGTCAAAGTGTCATACATCTAGGTGATCATCAAATTGCATTTCGTGAGAGACGTTATAGGGTCTGGGAAGGTTAGGATCGAGAAGATAGCTTTGAAAGAAAATCAAGCAAATGTGTTCATGAAGTCCTTGCCAAGATCGAGGTTAAAATCGTGACTAAAGTTGGCTAATTTTTCATTTAAGGAGAAAGGAAGTTGAAGGTAGAAGTTCTTCCATGATTTGGAGTCAAATTGGAGAATTGTGAAGATTTACTCTAAATCATGTACAATCACAACAAGAAAAACTCAATTTATCTATCGAAGAATTCTATAGGTAACAGCCAAAATCTGTAGGTAAATTATTATATATGATATGACAATTATTATTAAATTTAGAACTAAAATGCAGCATGTGGAACTCGAAGCCAAGTCTCTTGAAAAATGATAAAAGAATCTTTAATCATTGCACCAGTCAAGTTTTGTTGTCACATTATGATTATTATTATACTTATAAGTATAATTATCAATATTAATATAATTAATAATATAAATATTGTTCTCGTCGGTTGACTCTCCCACCGATTGACGAGGTCGAACTCCTTCTCTTGGATCTGCTGCAGTTGAGTATTAACTTGTGTCTCTCTATTGAATTGAAACGTGACTTCGTTGTGACAGAGGGCGTCCTACCTGTTGATTGCACTCTGACACTCAAGTTAGTAAGGGCTCACAAAACAGTTTCATTCTAGTGTGCAAAAACAACGTACCTTCATCTGGCGTCTTAGGCCCATTTTATAACTGCACATGGAACAGTTTCTCACTTGAGAGAATAAAATCTTAACTGGAAATATACTAAGCACATTAATTTTTTATCTCTAACAACCAATGATCTTCAAGTGCTAAACCGCATGCCAACATTCTGTTTTAACTGCACGTCCCTATCTTTTAGGGTTAACAACAACTATCAACATGTATTCTACATGTGCACCATTATTCTCGGGTGCTCCTATTTCATGCTCAACAACTATTAGTTATTATGCAACTAACATGCATATTATCACAAGAGATAACAATTATATCTTTCATCTTCAAAATAATATGATAACAGACTTAAACAATAACAATTATATCTTTTTATCTTCAGAGTAATATCACCGGAGATAAAATATCTCTTTTTCTTTTATCTTTAGAATAATATCACAACAGATAAAATATCTCTTTATATGTTATCTTCAAAATACTATGATAATAACAATTATATATTTTATCTTAATTATCTTTTCTGGGTTGACCAACATCTAGGCCAAACTCATGACCCACCCTTTGAGCCAAGTAACCAAGGTCCCGAGTCCTCGAGTACTCTTGTCCAATACAAATATTATTAATATTATTCATATATTTAATATCATTCAAAGTATTAATTTCATTAATATTATTATTATTTAAATTAATAACATTATTAATTGTTATAATAATTTTATTAATATTTTTAATAATATTAATATTATTAGTATTATTAACATTATTAACATTTTAAATATTATTAATATTTTAAATATTATTAACATTTTAAATATTATTAATATTTTAAATATTATTAACATTATTAAATATTATTAAACATTATTAAATATTATTAAACATTATTAAATATTATTAAACATTATTAATATTAATAAATATTAACATTATTAATATTATTAAGTACTAGCAGAAACATAGGCCCTGTAGCGCCTGTGTATCCGCATTTTCTTCTTTTAATCAACTTTCACGATGATAGAAATTTAACATATATAAGATATCAACAAGAAATTTTTTTTGAAAAATGTTCCAGAAACTTCTTGCATTCCAAGGCGCTCCTCTTTCTAAATTTGCGAAATTTTACCCTAGTTTTTGCAATTTATTAGTGTTCATGATATTGTAATGAATCATCTCATTTTTACACCATGTATGTGTCGACCTGTATACCTTATAACTATAAGGATACTCTTATTTGCATGTTAAGGGTTTAGGGTTTAGGATAACTTTCATTTTTTATCTGACTTCTCTGTCAAAAGTTATGACCATTCGACGTTTTTTATGGCCATTTGAAGTTTGTTTATCCTAATATTCACTAAATGAAGTTGCCAGAAATCCATTGGGAGAGTGACAAGTGACATGCCTTCATTGGATTAAAATCCTCTCCATTGAGGAGAGGACATGTGGACCTTCATGCCTTCATTAAAATCTCTTTTTCTTCCTGTTGTTGCCTTAAAATAAGGAATTATTTCATTTGATATGTAAGATTTGATGTGGAAATGTGTGAGAGTATGTTATTAATATTATTAATGTTATTAATATTATTAATGTTATTAATATTATTAATGTTATTAATATTATTAATGTTATTAATATTATTAAATATCATTAATATTATTAAATATCATTAATATTATTAAATATTGTTACCAGGTAGGGTCGGTCCAGAAAAGGTAATTAAGATAAAAGATAAAGAAATATTTTATCTGTTGTTGTGATATTCTTATGAAGATGAAAGATATCATTTGTTACTGTTTAAATCTGTTATCATATTATTCTGAAGATAAAGAGATATTTTATCTCTTTTGATAATATGCAAGTTAGTTATATATATTAATTAATACATGTTAGTTACATATTAATTAATAGTTGTTGAGAATAAAAGAGGAGCACATGGTGCACATTTTAAACATAATGTTTTCTGTTGTTAGCACCTGAATATAAGTGGTGCCCGTAAGTAGGTGATTTTCTGTAATTATTTTTTGCTTTCAGTAGACATTATATTCTCGTGAGTAAAAGCTACTAGAGGAATAACTATAAAAGGGCTTGAGACCCCCGGTAAAGGTAGGTTGTTTACAGGTAGAGTTCTCTCTGTCTCAACGGAGCATTGTTCCAATGCACCAAGAGGAGACAGACTAGAAGCGGAGCTTGCCCATCCAGTCAACTCGAGGTCAACCGGTGAGAACATTAATATTATTAATATTATTAAATTTTATTAATATTATTAAATGATATTAATATTATTAATATTAATATTATTCATGTTATTAATATAATACTAATAATATTATTAAATTTATAATATTAATAATATGTATACCTATTAGTTATGATTATTATTATTATTTACGAATATTAGTTATGATTTTATAATAATATTTTTAATATTTTGTATATAATTATTATGATAATAGTTGGTAGGTAATAGCGATACGTGAGTAATAGTTGGTAGGTAATAAAGATTCATGGATGATAGTTGGTAAGTAATAGAGATTTGTGGGTAATAGTTGGTAGACAATAGAGATCCGTGGGTAATAGTTAGTAAGTAATGCTGAATTTACCTACAGATTCATATATGTGGATAATATTTGTAGGTAATGTTGTTTGTAGGTAATGTCAGTAGGTAATGTTGAATTTATCTACGGATTCAGATCAGTGGGTAAAAATCTGTACATAATACTGATTTTTGTTGTTGTGAATAAATCATATGTTGACGAGTTTAGTCAAATGGTTTGGTTAGACCGTCTCATGTGAAGGAGAAAAACACAATCTACTAAGAATTGTCCATTAATGTTAAGACAAGTCAAATTGTCTGGATCGTGTTTGTTTTAACATTCTTCTTATTTTTTGTTTTTGGATTATTTTATATTACTCTTTAATATATGGTCTATATATAAAGGTTTTGTGGACTTAGAACAAACACATTCTATTATTGTATTGTGAGTAAACTTTGTGTATAAACTATCTGATATTAGTATAAGTGTTCTCATCAATCTCGTTATTGTGTTTCTTCTTTTGTTATTGTTAAGAACCCAACAACAAAAATTAAATGGCAAATGCTATTCAATTAAAATAAATTATTAGATATAATTTCTCATAAATGTGTTGTATATAAATGAAGATTTTCACTTATACTCTAAAGTTGAAAATACTTACTCTTTTAATAACAATCTTATCAATACATCATATTTTTGAAAACTTTAAAAAGTTACATTTTCTACAAAATTATTTCACGCGAGAATCTAAATTTTCTAAATTTAAAAATATTTTAATATAAAAATATGGCATTGCTCTTATAAAAATATTAAACATGATCTATAATTAAGATTTAAAGAAATCAAACTATTCTTTAATTAAAAAAAAACATAAATAAAATTCACAAACATTATAGAAACTCAGATCATATTTAGTTACTCTAAAAAAAATCACAATTTATAGAATTCATGAACTTTAGGAGAATGATTCCCGAACACCAAGAGTTCTTCCTTTCTTCTACTTAAATATTCTCTTATTTCAATTCTTATAATATATTGCATATTTTTTTAATAAAGTTATTTTTTTGTAATATTTATTTATTTTTCATTTTATTCATTGTTATTTTGTTTTAGTTTTTTTAATATATCTGTTTTTTAAGATTTAGTACGCTAATTATTATTAATTTAGGTTTTACCATGATATTTTTTGCAATTTAAGAAGATTAAGAACTTGTAATACATTATTTTATTTATAAAACTCTCGTATATAAAATTTCAACAAGTAATAATTAGTAAAGATTATAGCAAGAATGATATGGTTTGAGCATGATTTTTTGGAAAGATACATATATCGTGGTCAATGATTTTCATCATCATTGATTGTGATTTTTGGGAAAATATATTCTCTCCTTTACTCCATCCACGTTGAGAACACAATTAGAACAATTATTATTCAAATAATTTATATAAAATATTTTGATATGAGAAAATAAGTCTAATTTGATAGAACATTCTAAATAGTTTGTAAAATAGATTAAATTAAAGTAAAAAAATAGTAGTCTAAATTGAAATAGGTTAGTCTTTATCCGATTATATTCTAGATTTATATAATCGATTGAAACGGATTATCTTTAAATAATAATTATAATTTTCTTAAAAAAATTATTTTATTAGAACATATATATATATAAATTAAAATTTATAAATAAAATCACTTCCTAAAAATTTGGAAATTAAATTTATTTATATAATTTATATATATATATATATATATATATATATATATATATATATATATATATATTTCCTTTAAACCATATCAAAATAGTTCATTGGCATAATATATAACGAAGTAAAACATAATTTTGTCATTTGACTCGTGAAATTAAATAGAATTACACCGAGACCATTTATCATAGGTTTTAATTTTTTTAATCTCTTTCCTATAAATATATATTATTTATAAATATATAAAAAAAATTTCCATCGTAACCCGTTTTTGGTGCACACAAATTCTTTTTCGATTCTATCCTTATTCAATTATTTCATTTTATTTTTATTAATACAATACAGTATTTTGTCATTTTATATGAATTACTTAAAAAATAAAATTATTTTTTATTTTTTAAATTAATATTAATGTACAACTTTTATATGACTTCCCATTTTTTTCTTAGTTCCCCTTATTTTAAGACAACAAAGAGAGTATACTCTCACACATTTTCAGACCAAATCTCACATTTAAAATAAAATAACCTTCACTTTTAATCACTCTCTGCATTCTATTTTTTTTTCAATTTCGACTCATCCAAAATTATTCATTTTTATATGTATGTTACAGTGAAAATTGAATAAAAAAGAAAAATTGAATATATAAGGGAGATTGTCATATATATATATTATAGATGATTTTTCAATTTTGCATTTTATAGAGAGAGATAAATAAATAAAATAATCTTTTATAAATTATTGTAAGAGTTTGAGATCATGAAAAGAAATTAAGATATATATTTGTTTTTGGATGAATATTTTTTATTTGAACAAAGATGAAAGTTTATTTGGAATGGTTTGTGAAAAAGTACAAACAAAAAAGTGCGAGGGGATGCAGTTGAGCCCTCTCGTCTTTTGACCAAAAGTTTCGAAGAAAGTCAAAGTGTACAAGAAGTGGTTAAGAATTTAACTTATAACATGTAACATAATATATCATATAAGAAATATAACATAATCATATATAATAATATAATGCAATATAATATAATAATAATAATAATATTTTAAATAATAATTACAGAATATAATAATAATAAAAAAATTAGTAATTATAATAATAATCAAAATAAATTCATAAAATAATAACAAAATCATAAACAATAATTATAAGAATAAAAATATTAAAATATAAAATAATAGTATTTATAAAATACTAATAATAATAAAATAAACAATAATAATTTAATTTAATTTCAAATTTATTTAATAAAAATATTTTTTTCTATATTTTTATATGTATTGATAATATAAGATAATTTATAGTTATTTTCCAGCTTAAGTTTGCGATGACTTTAACCAAATGTGAATAGTGGTAATAACTTATCATTATTTATTCTAAATTTATTTTAAACATATAAATAATAATCTTACAAATTTATTAATTATTATTTTTTATCTATTATATCAATCAAATTATTTATTTTCTTTTTATTTCTGTTATTTTTCACTCTCTTTTTCTTAATCTAAATAACCTTATTTTTTACTATATTTCTCTTCATTTTCCACTCAATACAATGCTTGATCCAAACAATTGTTTTTTCTTGAGATGCTTGTATGCTGTAATACATTTTAATATAAAGTGTTTTTCAGACATTAAATATAGAGTTTTGAAAAAAAAATGGTTCATTTGACATTTTGATTTAATTATATTTTTTAATTTTAATATTTAGTGTGTAAATTGAAATTAGGTTTAGATTACTATTTTAAAAGCTTCAAATGAAAATTTGCATGTATTAAACGAAGAATAATTTTTTTTCTTCATACATGAAGGAAGGTGAAAGTAAGTGCTTCAACATAGGGATGAAAATGGTTTAAAATTAAGGTATAAATAAATTAAAAATAAAATTTAAAAATTTGATACGAGAAATCTTTATAAATTAGTTTATATATAATTTAATTTTATAAAGAAAACCTAATTTTCATTTTTTTATATATATTTTTATTATCTTTTACATAAAGACCCACCTAAATTAAAAGTATAATCTGAATTTTTAGTTAGATGTTTGACGTTAATATATCTTTGAAATACCATTATTTTATGTATTTTAAAATATATATTTAATTTTTTTAATTCCATCTTTAAAATTTTTAAAAAATCAATTTCACTTTCAACTTTTAAAAAAAATTCAATATAATAACAACACTTTAATTTGATGTGAAGTGACATAAAGTAAATTTGTTTTAATGAAAATAATTTAAGATAAATAACCATATTTAATTGTCTAAAAAAATTTGGTATCATATTAAACTTTTTAAAAATCTTGGAACTAAATTGACTTTGCACCCTTAACAGAGATTAAAAGAATAATTAAATTTAAAATATATATTTTTTAATATATTAGTAAAGAGACCATAGGAGAGACCAAATTGAAATTTCTTACTCGTGAGATGCATGCGTTCATACGTAAGTGCATTCAACATACACATACCGTGTTCGAAGAAAAAAAGAGTTTTCGTCATCAAAATATTAAAATTAAAAGTCAAAATCCGTGGGCTCAATTTAAAGACACGAGGCCCAATTTCCAAGAATTAGGTATACGATGTTAATCCTTTCGCATAACATTTTCAATCTAGTTTCTTCAATGTTTTCTTCTTCACCTTTTTTATTGCGATTTTAATTTGAGTATGAACTCATTAGATCTCAAACTCAATTTATTTGATAGGACTCAAGAATGTTAGGATGCGTTTGGTACCCTTTTTCTAGATTTCTAAAATGTGCTTAGAAGGTATGTTTCTTATATTTGATTTACTTTTTAAAAAAAATAATATTTCTAGAGGACAAACTTTTGAAAAGGATTTTGAAAATGAACATTTTCCGAGTTAAAATAAAAAACTTGTTGAAAAAAGAGATATATTAATTTTATTAAATAATTTATTGTGATAATATATTTTTAAATAACAAATTACTATTTGAGTTCATGAAAAATTATGTGAATATTTTAATAATATTCTTTTTACCATTTTTTTTTGGTTATACCTAACCATACGTTTATTTCACGGAATATTTATTTTTTGTATTTTCGCATTAAAAAATTATAAAAAAACATTATTGAATATGTTTTATTCTTAGGAAAGTTAGATCTCCCTAATTGTACATATTTTATTCCCACACTAAGAGTGGGCAAGCTATATTCTCATTGGAATAAATGAATATATTTTCCAACCCCTATTATAACTTTCATTTTCTATTTTAATGAATTTAGAATTTAAAAAAATATTCTTAGGAATATAAAAAACTAACCAAACATATTTTAAACACATGTCCAGAAATGATTTTCCTATTATAATATTCCTTTACAAACCAAAATATAAAATCATAACTTAAAACAAATCCTCCTTATATACAAAATCACAATTTCTAGAATGCGTGATTCACAAAAATTAATATTTCTTAATATGAATAATTTTCTTCCACACCAAACATCTTTAAAGATAGTTCATGTTATTGAGAGCCAAAAGTTGTAATAACATGATTAAGGAAAAAAGATTTAAGATATATTAATACTTTATTTTAATAAGTTCTTAAAAGTTTTGAATTGGTTTAGGAATTTTCTTGAAGGGCTAACATCACAAAGTTTTGGATCTACACGTGTTAATAATTTATTTCCTTTATGAGCTAAAGTTGAGTTGAGCTTCTAACTATTTAAAGGTGAAACTTTCAATACCATGTCAATGATAATCAATCTCTTTGAAAAGTAAAGGGAATCAAAAGAGATAGTTAATATTAAGCAAGTAAATGGACTAAAGGATAATAATGAATAAAATTCATCATGATAGTCAAATGGGAGACAGAAAAAAAAACCAAGAAAAGAAACCATCAAAGTAAGACAAATTCTCCAAACACCTATTTGTCTTCTTTTACACTTTCGTACTTTTTAAAATTCTTCTTTTGAAGTATAAATTAAAATTAACAAAATATTTAATTTATATTAATTTTTTAATAATAACATATATAAATAAAAAATACTAAAAATTTAAAATGCCTCAAATAATTTTTTTTCTAAAAAAATAAATTAATAAAATGTCACAATTTTAATAAGTAATTAAATATAAATTTAAAAACCATTTATCAAGAATAAAATTAATTTCAATATCAATAAATTTTTTAATATTTAAAATAGTATATAATAATTTGCTTTATAATATGAAGAAGAATTTGTCGAAAGTAATTGAAAAAGAAGAGAAGTTAATTTTTTTTTTTCAACTTGGTGGGCAATGTAGTACAATTGATCATCGTGTTTCTCACATAAACATGCAAAACGCACAGATAAAGATACAATGTATAACAATTATAATAGTACGATGCTATTGAATTTGTCACAAAAATGACGAAATTTTAGTTGACATTATGCTCCCAACTAATGTTGCATTTACTGTTTTAACAAAATTAAACTACTGAGAATGGTAAAAAAAAAAAAAAAAAAAGGTTTTTCAACTCTAGCAAGTAGCAATAACTAATGAGTTAGGTGCATACCTTAGAATTAGAGGGGAAGAAAAGAAAAGAATGAGTGAGAAACTGAAATATTGTTTACTGAAAAACTGTGGGAGAGAAAAGAAACTAAACATGTGAGAAAGAATAAGAATTGAATTCCCAGAGGAATTGGAATGGAATTCCGAGAGGTATTGGAATCGAATTCAAGAAGCATTTTACCAAAAAATAACTTTATACTATTGTTTAATTATAAGTTATATGTAAAACAAATTTATTACATTTATAATAACTAATTTAAAATATATTGTAATAGTTTAATTACACTATTATTTAATCATATACCATTAATGATAGTTTTATATATATATATATATATATTCTTCTCGTTGGCTGATCTAGGATGGAGCTTGGTTATGAACTCCACTTTGGTTCGTCTCCACTTGGTGTTTTGAGATGTCGCTCTACTAGGACAAATGAGACTCTACCTGTTGATCACACTCTAACGATCAAGTAAGTGAGAGTATTCAAAAATATCAAATCAATTTCAGTCTCAAGTATTAAAAAATAGAATACCTTTACTTAGGGTCTCAAGCTCCTTTTATAAATATCCCTTCAACGGTTTTCTCCAATCTCAACAGAGCGAGATTTCAATAGGGAGAATATAATCTCAACAAAAAGCATAAAATCATAACATAAAAACATACTGCTTACGTGTACCTTTATTCTTGGGTACTTAACAATAACAAAACATTCTACGCATGTGCACCTTTATTCTCGGGTGCTAATCACATTATTTTCATCACCTTTTATTTGTATTTAATTAACATATGTATTATAACCAAAATAATTTTTTCCTCTATTTTAATTATGTTTTTCGAGCTGACCGCTAGTGTCTGGGTCGAGCTCATGACCCACCTTTTGGGCCTATACTCGCCCAAAATCGAGTTGACCATACTTAGATGCTTGGACCGAGGTCCCGAGCATTCCCGACCAATACACAAGCCCCCCCAGGCTCGAGCGGAGCTTGTCTAGGCAAAAAGTCTTTCCAACGTTGGCAACCGATGTGACACTTTCGCAGAGAGTAGATGAGACGCGGTTACTGAAGCATTTCCTGATGAGACATCTCACCACACTAAATCTGAAGCGTCCACGTGTATCAACGACGAGAAAGCACTGTCGCTTCATCTTCCTCTTTCAAATAATTAAAAACCCATTTCCTCATCCCTTACTGTTATGCAACCTTCTATTCTCAGAACCTCTCTTACTCCAAAAACCTTTTTTTACACTTCTTCTCACCGTCAAACTATCTCCCATCACTACCACACTAGGTATTTTTTCTCCACTAATCTCTATTGTGAACTGTTTATTCATCTTGCCGATTGCATTGCCTGAATTGAAATTTCATTTCAATTCCCTTACTCTGCCTAACCTGAAATGTGCTTGTATTTTGTTTGTGTTTATGCTTGTGTTCTAGCTATATCTACAATGGATTATGGTTCTATGTATCCATGGGCTAAAAAAGAGCTTTTGAAAGAAGTTTCTTATTACAAACCCATTCACGTATTAGAGAGTTAAGAGAAAAAGGATGCATCATGAGTAAAAAATACGAGAGGTTTGTCAAAAACGTAGAGTGTAGGGAGGGTGAACCCGTTTGCTATTACGAGTCTTTGGACCCTGATGGTCTATTTTGCTATTTATTCCACCTTTTTCAAAAGGGTTCTTCTTCGCCTTCCCCTGTCCATTTTTGTAAAAGAACTGTTAACCGAGCTCAATGTAGCTCCTGCCTAGCTACATCCAAATAGCTGGACATTTATCCAAGCTTTTATTATTTTGTGTTCATAACTCGACATCTCGCCAATTGTGGAAGTTTTTATTTATTTCTTCGAGGCTAAGCACACGAGCCGTTAGTTATGGGTTTCTTTAAACGGTGCCCCTGGAAGAGATTTCCTCACCCTCTCCAGTCATCATACAAAAATTTTAAATGCAAATTCCTTATAATCCAAGCTTCCACAGGAGATATGACCTTACTGGACGGATTTCCCTTATTTTGGACCCCTGAACCCAGATTTCGGAGTACTCGACGTTTAAAAGACTTTTCACCAAAAGACCAAGGGATCTACGAGTTCTTGATGAGCCTGAAGATTGTCTTTGACACCTCCTACCTTTCAACCAAAGAGTACCTCCTTGGTGCCTTGAAAACCTATATTGGTACTCCTCATCTCCTACCCTTTCTAAAGATAACTCTATTACTGTCATTAACCATTTATTTGCTTTCTTTGCACAGAGAATGTTGTCTAACAATAGCAAGGCGAAGCTAGCCGAGCTGGCTAAGAAGATGAGGGCGGATGCTAGTCGACCCAAGGAATCTTTGACGCAGAAGTGGAAGGCTCCAACTTTGGTCACTAAAACCCCAACCGATAAAGATGAGGAGACCACCTTCGGGCTCGTTTTCAAGAGGAAAAGGAAAGTGACCACTACCCCTACCGAGGATTCTCACTCAGATGGTCGAGCTTCGCACCAAGACATCATTGTCATTCAAGAATGCGAAACTGAGAGCTCTAGGGGAAAAAGCCTGTGGGATCCAAACTTCGACGTCCCAACCTATGCTGAAACTACCTTCCTGCCCAACGAGGAAAAAATAGGCTCATGATGGCCCACGACGAAGATCATTTGCTTCGTGACGCTAAGAAGCAAATCGGTCAGGTCTTTGCCATGGGTTGCTTAGTTATTGCTAAGACATGAGACCAAAAATCTGTCGAAGATCAAAGGGTCGTGGAGCTTCAGAGGGAGGTAGAACACCTCTGGATCGAGATCGAACGCCTTGCAAATCTGCACAAAGAAACCAAACGTCTATTGGCAGAGAAGGCTTAAGAGGCAGTGAGCCTAACCGAAGAAAGGAGCAAACTCATGTTCCAAATCGAGGGGTTGGAGAAGGAGGTAAGTTGCCAAGGGGAGACCCTCACCAAGGCCATCGAATCTTTCAAACAAGACGCTGATCAATCCCACCTCATAGGATTCGAGGCAACTTTAGAACAAGCAACAATAGTCCATCCTACCTTGTACTTTTCAGAACTCGGCTCGAGTAAAACGATGGTTGATGGTCAATTAAGGGAGGACTAAATTAAACTTTTCTATGGTCTGTAATATTTATGCACATGCTAAATTCTCTTGATACTTTGACAATTTGAAAAATTCTTTTACATTTATTCTTCGCTTATGATCTTTTCTATGTGTACTGATTTTGGGACCTTTACAAATGTATGCCTCAATGCTTAACTCATTCTCTTTATCTTAACATGATTCTTATAACGAAATTCTGCTAACTTAAGCGTGAAAGTAATAACTTATTTACCTTGACCAAACGTCTACCCTTAAGCGCCTATGCTCAAACGACTCTAATCATTCTGAGCTAGATCACCCATCAAATACATTCATCTCACAGGACACCTATGCTTGGGTAGTCATACTTACCTCGAGATAGGTCACTTACCATGTATGAATCCCAATAACCTTACCTCCACATAGCGTCTATGCTCAGCTAACTCTATTCATTTCGGGCTAGGACGTCTTACCATGTGCCAGATCAACTGACTCAACAAATAAATTCGTATTGCAGGGCGCCTATGCTCGGGTAGTCGTACTTACGCCGAGTTAGGTCATCTTATCATGCATAAAATCAAACAATACATTCCTATCAATTCAACTCGTAGGGCGCCTATGCTCGGATAGTCGTATTTACGTCGAGTTAGGTCATCTTACCATACCAAATAATTCCTCTACATTAATTCAACTCGTAGGGCGCCTATGCTTGGGTAGTCATACTTACCCCGAGCTAGGTCGTCTTACCATGTACTGAGTCAAATAAATCAATAAACAAATTAATCTCACAGGACGGCTACGCTCGGGTAGACATACTTACGCCAAGCTAGGTTGACTTACGATGTACTAAATCAACGCTATTAAATCAAAACTAATTTACTTCATGCATCATCTTCTGAGAACAAATTTATTACTAGGTAACCTCGTTAAAATACCCCTTTAAGGGAGAAAGAGCATCACCTTAAACAAGATATTGTTCAAAAGAAAAGCATCGAAAACTAAATGTCTTAACTAAGTAAAAATTGAGATTTTCCACGTTCCATGTTCATGGGATGGCTCCTCCTTCCAAGGTTTCCAGCTTATACGCTCCATTCCAGAGCACCTTAACTACGCAAAACAGGCCAATTCAATTTGGAGATAACTTGTTCTCCAGCTGGTAGGGGTGGGCGTTTCACATCAATAAGTCGACAATCTTGAACTTTCGAGGTTTTGTCTTGGTCTTGTGCTTTAACTTCACCCTTCTCTTTAAAGCCTTTGAGTTGATATGGGAATGATCACACACCTTGTTCAACAAATCTAGGTTTACCTTTCTTCCTTCATTAGATTATTCAACAACAAAGCTTTGAAATTGGGAGAATTCTCTTGTATCTCCACTAGTATCATGACATCTGACCCATATACCAAACTGAAAGGTATCTTTTTGGTTGTCGATTGCGGGGTGGTGTGATAGGACCATAGAATTATGGGAATTTCTTCTGACCAAGTTTCCTTTGCCTTTTTTAACCTCCTCTTCAACCCCTTTAGTAGGAATTCTTTAGCTAACTCAGCCTAACCATTTGTCTGGGGGTGTTCTATCGAGGCGAACACCTGCTTTATCCCGAGCTCCAAGCCCAACTTACCCAACTGTTGACTAGCGAACTGAGTTCCGTTGTCAGACACTATGTGTCTTAGAACCTCAAAGCGGCACACAATGTTCTTCCACACAAAATGTTGGACCTTATGAGCAGTTATTTCTGCAATCGGCTCAACTTCAATCCACTTGGTGAAGTATTCAACGGCCACAATGAGGTACTTCATCTGTCGTATTTCCAAAGGGAAAGGGCCTAAAATGTCTATCCCCATGTATGGAAAGGCCATGGGCTATAAATTGATCGCAGATCCTCGGCTGGTGCATGGCACCAATCAGCATGCTTCTGGCATTGCTCACAACGTTGGACATATCTCACACAATCCTCCTCCATGGTCAACCAATAATACCCTGCTCGAAAGACTTTCAACGAGAGAGCTCGTCTTCCTATGTGACTGCCGCAAATGCCTTCATGAAGCTTGACCATCATGCGAGCGCACTGATATTTGCTTACGCATGTGAGGATCAGATGGGTATAACCGTGACGAAAAAGGTTCCCGTCTATCAGGGTATACTGACATGCATTCCTCTTAACAATCTTGGCCTTCCTAGGTTCAACAGGAAGTAATCTATCATCGAGGTAACGCTTGTAGGGTTGTTACCCAAGTTTTGTGTTGTTTTCCTGCAAAACTTCAAGAAATTCATCCTCGAATAACTCATGGATGGTTATTCTTGGGACTTTCAAGGTTTCTTGAATCATCGACCGATGCCTTCTTCCCTTTCCTAAGCTGATCCCTAAGACCTCCAAGTGGTCGACCTTGAATATCCTTCTACAGTTGTTCTGGGTGACTTTAATGTCTCCTGGATCACTGACATTTGCCGACCTCCCTTCCCCGAGCTAGCTAGCTTAGACAATAGGTCTGCTTGGGAGTTCTGTTCTCTACGAACATGAACAAGGTCAAATATGGAGAAAGCTGCTCTCAAGATCCTTACGTACCTGAGGTATGAAGCTAGTTGCGGGTCCTTGGTCTGGTACTCGCCTCTGACTTGCCCGGTGATGAGCAATGAGTCACTTTTCACCAGCAAGCTCTGAGCTCCCAACTCTTTGGCTAGCAACATCCCTGTTATCAAGGCCTCGTACTCGACTTGATTGTTGCTTGCTTTGAACGCAAACCTAAGGGCTTGTTCGATTAAGAGCCCTCTTGGTCCTTCTAAAATGACCCCAACTCCACTCCCTTGTTGGTTGGAAGATCCATCTACCGAAAGAACCCACTGGAGGTCATTGAGATTGAATTGGGAGTCCTCGAACGAAAGTTCTATCATGAAGTCGGCGTATACTTGACCCTTAATCGGCCGTCGTGGTTCATACCGTATGTTGAACTCAGATAAATCCACTGCCCAACAGACCATTTGCCCTACTATATTGGGCTTCTGGAGGACCTTGCAAATGGGCAGATCGGTCATCATGATCATAGTGAAGCTTTGGAAATAATGGCGAAGTCACCGAGCTATGAACACGACAGCTAAGGCGACCTTCTCGATAGCTTGATACCGAGTTTCTGGTCCTTGTAGTACCTTACTCCAAAAATAGACTGGCTTCTGGACCTTATCCTGATCTTGTAGAATGATCGAGCTGATCGCCGATCTGTAATCGCAAAATAAAGACGAATAGGGATTCCTGGGACTGACTTACCAAGAACAAGGGGACTGGCCAAGTACTCCTTCAACATGGTGAAAGCTTCTTCGCATTCACTAGTCCATTCAAAATGGTTGTTCTTCTTAAGACATTGAAAGTAGGGGTACCCCTTATCTCCACTAGTCGACAAGAAACGAAAGAGGGCGGCGATGCGCCCAGTTAGCTGCTGTACTTCCATCACATCAGTCAGACTTCTCATCCCAATGATTGTCGCACATTTGTCAGGGTTTTCCTCTATGCCCCTTTCAGTCAACAGGAAGCCAAGAAACTTCCCTGCTTCCACCCTGAACACACACTTATCTGGATTAAGTTTTAGATTATACTTCGCTATTGTTGCAAATAGTTCTTCCAGGTCAGCAATATGGTGATCTTTCCTCTCTGACGTGACAACCATGTCGTCTACATATGCTTTAACATTTTGCCCAAGCATTGGGGCAAGGATCCGATCTATCAGCCTTTGATAAGTTGTGTCAGCATTTTCAGGCCAAAGGGCATGACCTTGTAGCAGTAACTGGAAACCTCGACCATAAAGGTCGTCTTACTCTCGTCCTTCGGGTGCATACGAATTTGATTATACCCTGAGAACGCGTATAGGAAACTTAATAACCGACAACCTGAGGCATTGTCAACCAAGGAGTCTATGCTCGGAAGTGGGTAAGAATCCTTGGGACAAGCCTTATTCAAATCAGTGAAGTCGACACCCATTCTCCATTTCCCGCTAGCCTTCTTAACCAACACAATTTGCCAACCAGTCAGGGTATTGGATCTCCTTCACGTGGCCAACATCCAAGAGCTTATGAGTCTCTTCTCGGATGATGAGGCGCTTATCTTCATTGAATTTTCTTTGCCTCTGAATCACGGGTTTGGCCTTTTCATCCATGGTGAGCCGATGGTATAGAAAATCTGGGTCTATCCCAAGCATGTCTGCGAATGACCATGCGAAAGCATTCATGTTCTTCGATATCACATTGGCTATCTTATCTTCTAGCTTCGTGCACAATGAGGTGTCGAGCTTGAACTTCTTCCCTTTTATATCTCTCTGTCCTGAACTTCTCCAGCAGGTTCAGGTCGTCTCTCATTGATAACATCTGCCTCCGCAATCCATCCTGGCTCTCCTGCCTAGATGGTGATTGCGTAAGTTCCCCTTCGATTCTTCAAACTACTCTCATAACATTTTCGTTCCGTCTTCTGATCGACCTTTATGGTGATCACCCCTCTTTCAGAAGAAGGCAACTTCATCTTCATATGGGCGGTTGAGGCTACCGCACCTAACCTGTTCAAAGAAGGTTGTCCCAAAAGTAAGTTGTAGGTAGAAGATGCGTTAACGACGATGTACCTGATGGTAACTGTCCTGGTCGCGCTATCATCAAAAAAGGTTGTCCTTAGTTCAACGTACCCTTGAACTTCTACTTGATTTCCCATGAAATCGACTAATCAACCGTCATATGGCCTCAACTGATCAGGGGATAGCTGCAAGTTGGTGAACGTTACTCAGAACATCACATCAATCGAGCTTCGCTGGTCAACCAAAGTTCAGTGTACCTTTCGCCCTGCGGTGAGAACGCATATCACCACCAGATCATCCTCGTGAGGAAACACATTTTGGAAATTAAAACTTGGGAAACAGACAGTGGGCTCCGGAGGATGATCAGGTCTCCTTGTATCCAGGGACATCACTGCTCGTGTGTATCATTTACGTTTAGAGGCCGAACTTCCTCCTCCGAAAAATCCTCTCGCAATGGTGTTCAAATCCCCGTGGATTGGTGTCTCATGTGTTTGGTCCTTGATAACAACCTCTCCCTTGGGTTCTTCCTGGTTAGCTTCAAGATACTCTTTCAAGAATCTCTCTTTGACCAAGGTAGCCAGTTGGAAACCTAAGGCTATGCATCGTTCGACGTTCTGCCTAAATGCTCGGTGGAATTCACGCCAAGCATCTCTTTGCGATCCCAAGAACCAATCTATCTTCTGGGGAAACTTTAGCTTATCCGCTACCCCATGCATGCTCAAGAGTTCTTTATAGGATACTCGGAATTTGGGCTTGGTTGCTGACCCTTCCCTGGTCTTTGTCTTGGGTTCATCCCTCTTGGCTATATATGGGATGTACCTTGAGTCCATTCTCTTCTCGACGGAGGTTTCATTGACTCTGAAGGAGCGATCCAGAATTCCACTAAACCATTGTAGGGTTGTTCCTGTAAAAGTACCCATGAGTATCTTACATCGGATGGCATCTGATCCTCCAGAGATGATCATTTGAGCCATGAATGCCGCGAGATGACTTTCAGGATCTTCTACGCTAGAGAAAAGGGCGGTTTTAGGTGGGAGATAATGAGGTGGCACAGGCTCAACCATGATTTGCTACGAAAATGGCTTGGGGTCATCTCTCATTGACAAGTTTGGAGAACGTTCCTTGGTGGAACGTCGATCATGTCGGTGCAGGCACTTCCACAATTCCTCATTGGTTTTGCACAACTCCTCATTAGTTTGTGCGTGTTCCTCCATAGCTATCCAGGAGGCCTCAATTTCTGCCATCAAACGATCTTAAAGGAGCTCTTGCTCAGCTCGGGCTTCTGTTTGTAGTCATTCCTACTACGCTTGGCTTCCTCTTTGATTTTCTCTTGCACTTTTTGATATTCTTCGTTCACCTCCATGAGTTGCTGTAAGGCAGGGGCATCGCTTCCTTCGGATCCCAGCGGGCCTTCCTTTGTGTTTCTCATCACGTCGGAAGGCTCAGTCGCAAATGTGGATGGGATAATGTTTTATCGGGCCCCATGGTGGGCACCAAATGTTCTCGTCAGCTGACCTGGGTCAGATCTTGGTGGTGAGCTCCGCTTTGACTCGTCTCCACTTGGTGCTTCGAGATGCCACACTGGGACAAAGAGGGCTCTACCTATTGATCACACTCCGATGTTCAAGTCAGTGAGAGGATTCAAAGTATCAAATCAGTTTCAATCTCAAGTATTCAGAAACAACATACCTTTACTCGGGGTCTCAAGCCTTTTTTATAGATATCCCTTCAACGGTTTTCTCCAATCTCAACAGAGCAAGATTTCAACAGGGAGTATATAATCTCAACAAGAAGCATAAAATCATAACAGAAAAACATACTGCTTACGTGCACCTTTATTCTCGGGTGTTTAACAACAACAAAACATTTTACGCATGTGCACCTTTATTCTCGAGTGCTAATCACATTATTTCCAACATATTTTATTTGTATTTAATTAACATTTGTATTATAACCAAAATAAATGTTCCCTTTTTTTAATTATCTTTTTTGAGCTAACCACTAGTGTCTAGGCCGAGCTCATAACCCGCCTTTCGGCCTATACTCGCCCAAAACCGAGTTGATTATACTTAGATGCTTGAACCGAGGTCCCAAGCACTCCCGACGAATACATGCATATATAAACACACACACACACACACTCACATATATATATATATATATATATATATATATATAGGGTTTATAGGGTTCGCACAACCGAGACCTTGACTCGACACCCGGTTAAAATCGACCGATTTGACCAACAACGAGTTTGATTAATGACCCAGTGTTTATTAATCTCCTTTTATTAGACCCATTAACCCTAATGGGCCCATAATAATTGTATAATTTAGCATAGATCCCAAGGGGTCAGGTACGCAATCATATAATCCTAAATACAGAGTGTCGAGTGCTGAAATTTGACTTAAGCGTCGAAGTACCTTTTGCAGGTACCATTCGAATCCAAAGCTAGTGAAGAGGAATGGAGGAGCGAGTGAGAGAGTTCATCCGAGAAGGAGGAGCGAAGTACCGACCAATCAAAGGAGTAGTCTGAATCGTTCTCTTGGTTCCAACCCCGTTCGAGAACAATTGGCGCTCACCATGGGGCCAAGAAAATAAGTGTGAAGAAGGAAGTAGATGGTGTCGACTAGAAACACGGTGAATGAGAAGATGTCTGATGCTGAGGAGATGACGTTCTTGATGTCACTGCAGAGAGAGATGGTCGAGATGAAGAGAAAAAACGAGGAGATGCGGCGAAAGAGTGAAGAGGAAATGGTGGAAGGAGGTCTATCTATCGGACCAAGAAATCCATCTGGGAAGTCCTTCATCCATCCTACCAGCTCTAGAACTCTCTAAAAGTCGAGGGGTATCCACACCTAGGAAACCGAGGGTGAGTCCTGTTGAAGATGGATGTTGCCCCTTCAAGACAAAGTGTTTGATGAAGCCAAATGTGTAATTTTTCCTTAGTGTTTGTATTTGCTTTAAAGGATGTCTTAGGTATATATTAGAGGTTGTTTAAAGTAGGCTTTTTGCTGGGTAACCCACCTTTTAACCCCTGATTATGTGATAAGAGCAAGCACAAGTTTTATGAAACTGTTTTTCACATGTTTTACAAAGTATCCTCTACTGCACAGAAAATGAATATGTTCTTCTCTAAATGGATAGATTCTTTTCTTAAACTGATGCTTTGATTAAGTGTTGTTTTTGAAAATCATGTTTTATGCATCAAGTATCTTAACTAAGTTTTCATTCCATCAAAACGACCGTGTTTCACTTGGTAAAAAGTTCTTGTTATCGTTTTGAAAATGAATATGTTCTTCTGTAAATAAATAGATTCTTTTTAGTCTAGTGCCATGTTTCTATTAAACAGTTTTTCACCCTTGCACCAGGGATTTTGACTAAGTCTCCTACATATAACAAAATCTCTCACTGCCTTTGAAAATAAGCCTGTTAATTTTATGTTCAATCTGTTATTTTTGTAACAACTTTAATTGTTTTTTGAAAGTTTGTTATAAAATGTTTTCCTATAAAAAGAGATTTTGTTCTGGCTTTAAAACGTTGTTCATTTCATTGAGAAAACTGGTTTTACAACTGAGATATAGGAGATTTCAGAGGATTAGCACGAGTTCTTGAAAGATTTTTCAAATCACAAAGTGTGTTTGTTCTTGGTTGGTTCTAAGGCTTGGTTAGAGGTGTTGTCACTGTGTGAGCAATCTGTTTTACTGGTCTAAGGCAGATTTCTGCATTCTCTATCAGGTGTATTCGTTTCATACTTCAATTTCTTGTAAAGTGTGGTTGTAAACTCTTCTTGATAATTGGAATTCATGTTTTGTGAAAATTAATTCAACCTGTAAATTGTTTTAAAAACAAGCATTGATTTTGTATTCAAAGGTTGTGATTAACTACTGTATTTTATCCTGTGAAAATCAATTTAAACTTTGCCTGCAGAGCATCTAACTCAATCTTAAAATAAAAAATCATTCAACTGAGATAAACGCCTTAAAGTACATAAGCAGTATAAAAAATAAATCTGTTCATTGTTAAATAAATCGATTTATTTTGTTTGTACTGTGATAAAAACTGAATCTGTGCGAAAGTTTTAAAAGCTCAATTCAACCACCCCCCCTCCCCCCCTCTTGAACTTTATCACTATTGAACCCAACAATTGGTATCAAGAGCTAGGACTTGTATTTTACTCAAGTTTGTTTACAATAATGTCTGAGTTTAAAGTGCTTTTTGCTGAGGGATCGTCTATCATTAGACCCCCTATGTTCAATGGGATGAATTATGCTTTTTGGAAAATTAGAATGAAGTTTTTCATGGAATCTATTGACTTGTGTATTTGGGAGGTTGTGGTCCATGGACCTTATGTGCCAATGCAGGTTGTCAAGGATGAAGAAGTGGCAAAACCAATATCTAAATGGAGTGAGAGTGAAAAGAAGAAGGCTCAATATGATCTTGTAGCTAAGAACATCATAACTTCGTCATTAACAATGAATGAGTTCTTCAGAATATCTAAATGCAGTTCATCTAAGGAGATGTGGGAGGTCTTGGAAGTGATTCATGAAGGCACTGAGGATGTGAAGAGATCAAGAAAACATTATCTCATCCAAGAGTATGAACTTTTTAGAATGCAACCCGAAGAGACCATTGCTAATGTACAGAAAAGGTTCACCCACATTGTGAATCATCTTACTAGATTGGGGTATTTGACAAAGAGGAACTTAACATAAAAGTGCTGAAGTGCCTCGACAGAAGTTGGCAACCCAAAGTGACTGCCATATCAGAAAACTGTGATTTGTCAAAGCTGTCCACTGCTGCACTATTTGGGAAATTAATGGAGCATGAGCTCGAGCTCAAGAGACTCAAAGAGCAAGAAACAGTGGAAAGGAAACGCAAGGGACTTGCACTGAAAGCAAGTGCACAGAGTGACATCAATGAGGAGAAAGAAGATGCTGAACATGATGAAACAATCAACCTACTCACAAAGAGGTTCAGTGGATTCCTAAAGAAGAAAAGCAGAGATAGGAACCAACAGAAAAAAGGTATCCTAAACCGAATGAATCCAATTCCTCTAACTACACTTGCTTTGGTTGTGGTAAAATAGAGCATATCAAGATGGACTGTCCAAACAATCAATCAAAGGATAATTCAGCCAGCAAGAAAGTTGAAAGGAGCAAGGGTAGAAGAGCTTACATTTATTGGGAAGAGAATGAAGTATCTTTAACCAGTAGCTCTTCAACTGAGAGTGAGGAAACCAAACTGTGCTTCATGTTGAAAGATGAAGGATCAACCTCTGATTCAGTAAGTGAATTTTCTATGGAATCTGATAACTATGATCAATTGCTTGCTGCTTTCAAAGAAATACATGATGAGGCAAATAGATTGGCTGTAATATGCAAAAGGTAAATAATGTGCTTGCACCTAAAGTAAAAACACTCGAGGAAGAACTGCATAAGGCTAAAATTGATCTTGTAAGTCTTGAACTAACATGCTTGCATGCCTCTATTAAAACCTGTGAAAACTGTAAAAAATTTGAAAAACAAGTGGAGTATTTGCTAAAAAATCTATCTAATTTCACTAAGGGAAGAGAGAATCTTGAGTCTCTCCTTGGTTCACAGAATGTTGTTTTTAACAAGAATGGTATTGGTTATAACACTGAAAATGTAACCAATGTTAAAAAGCTTTCAAGTTTTTTTGTTCCAGCAAAATCAGGTTTTTCATCTTTTAACAGTGGCAAAAAGGCATCTCATGTTACCTGCTTTTATTGTATGAAATATGGTCATACCTCTAGGTCATGTATTGCTAGAAAATATCTTTTTCCTAAAAACTTAGCAAAATGGCTACCAAAGGGAAGGTTTTAATCTTTGCTGGACCCTATACTGAAAAAGGTACCATTTGTATTAGTTTTGCTCTGTTTTGTAGAAAGGCAGCAAGAGAAATCAATGGCATTTGGACAGTGGATGTTCAGAACATATGACTGGTGATCTGAAAAAATTTACCAGCTTGAAGCTCAAGGCAGAGGGACATGTAACCTATGGGGACAATAACCGTGGAAGAATTCTGGGCAGGGGAACTGTTGGAACTGGAAACTCAACTACTATTGAGAATGTGCTTTATGTGGAAGGACTCAAGCATAGCGTTCTTAGTATCAGCCAACTATGTGACAAAGGATACAAGGTGAACTTCAAGTCAAATGGCTGCACAATCTCAAATGACTCATCTGGTAAGGTGTTGTTTACTGGTAAGAGAGTGAATAACATGTATCTCTTGGATATTCTGGAAACTGATTCTTCAAATAAGTGTCTACTATCTAGAAGTGATGAGTCCTGGCTGTGGCACAGGAGGTTAGCTCACATTCACACTAATCACTTAAATAAATTGAAATCCAAAGATCTTGTTTCTGGTTTGCCTAACATTAAATTTCAGGATAACAGACTCTGTGATGTTTGTGTGAAAGGTAAACAAATCAGATCTTCCTTCAATTCAAAAGACATTGTTTCTACTAAACGAATCTAAGCTTCCTAATTATTTTTGGGCAGATGCAGTCTATACTACAACTTATGTGTTAAACAGAACCTTAATTAGACCCATTCTTAAGAAAACACCATATGAATTGTATAAGGGCAGGAAACCTAGTGTGAGTCACCTTTGAGTGTTTGGGTGTAAATGCTTTGTATTGAATAATGGCAAAGAGAATTTGGGTAAATTTGATGCAAAATCTGATGAAGGTATCCATATTGGCTATGCCTTGAATGGTCATGCATATAGAGTCTTCAATAAAAGATTGCTCATAGTAGAAGAATCAATGCATGTTGTATTTGATGAAACTGATCATAGCATACCTAAAACTGTTGCAGATGACCTGGAATGTGATGATTACAATCTGTTTTAAATAAAAATGAATTGATTCATATTGATACTGCTGACTCACATGTTGTCCAAGAACCTACTGTTTCTGCAGGTTTGCCAAAAGAATGGAAAACTCCAAGAGATCTAACCCTTGATAATGTCATTGGGAATATTGAGAAAGGAGTTTCAACTAGGAAGTCCCTGAATAATTTCTGTGAGACAATGGCCTTTGTATCTCAAGTGGAGCCTAAAAATATGAATAAAGCACTCAAGGACAGTAACTGGATTCTGGCTATGCAAGAGGAACTGAATCAATTTGCTCTTAATGAGGTATGGACTCTTGTTCCTAGAATACCTGAAATGAACATCATTGGAACAAAGTGGGTATTCAAAAACAAGATGGATGAGCACGGGGTGATTACCAGAAATAAGGCTAGACTAGTGGCTAAAGGGTATAATCAAGAAGAGGGAATAGACTATGATGAAACATATGCACCAGTGGCTCGGCTTGAAGTTGTTAGACTGATCCTTGCCTTCTCCTGCATCAAAGGATTCAAGCTATTCGAAATGGATGTGAAGAGTGTCTTCTTGAATGGTTATATAAATGAAGAGGTATTTGTTTCACAACCACCAAGATTTGAATACCATCAACATCCAGGACATGTATTCAAACTCAAGAAAGCTCTCTATGGACTTAAGCAAGCTCCTAGGCTATGGTATGAGAGGCTAAGTGATTTCCTTACCTCACAAGGCTATGACAGAGGCACATCCGATAAGACCTTGTTCATTAAGAAGAAAGGGGATGGCATAATTCTAGTGCAAGTCTATGTGGATGATATCATATTTGGATCAAACAATGGAAAATTGTGTGAAACTTTTGTGGAAATCATGAAGAGTGACTTTGAAATGTCTATGATGGGTGAGTTGAATTATTTCCTAGGCTTGCAGGTCAAACAACTCAAGGATGGCATATTCTTAAATCAAGCCAAGTATTGCAAAGATCTGCTGAGGAAATTTGAAATGGACAAGTGCAAA
>Ga0123342_1001069_pt1 | contig 45685 bp, 33 predicted proteins | sample Turbeawhitnodule_FD_89960 | JGI IMG/M metagenome (GOLD analysis project Ga0123342, IMG submission 89960) | Root nodule microbial communities of legume samples collected from Mexico - Turtle bean Mexico white nodule | ecosystem: Host-associated > Plants > Roots > Nodule | place: Mexico: Nepantla...
ACCTTTTTGTCATATAATTGTTCCAGATCAAGTATTTTTGATGCCAAGGCTGGAATAGCATTGAACGATAATTTTGTGAAGCTGGTCATGTGGTATGACAATGAGTGGGGATACAGGTAATCCGCCTTAAACCTTTCTGATATTTAACAGTGCTGTCGTGCGTCACATAACAGATTTTTGGTTATTTAATTAACTCAATTAGTTGTGTTAAATTTGGCCAAAAGTTTAATTCAGCTAGATCTAACACCTACTGTGTTCCTGATCTTGCAGCTCACGTGTGATTGATCTGCTTGTTCACGTTGCCAAGATCTCTCTTTAAGCTGCTACTGCACAGTAGCACAGTAGTACTTTATGTGTACGTTTAGCTGCGATTCAGTAATGTCTTGCTGGAGCAAAAATGAGTAGTCTGAATAAATTATTGGTTTGCGGAAACAGTGGTATTTACCCTGTGAGGAGGAGGAGCCTGTGCTCTTTTTTGGTATTTTGTCTCTTAGTGAAGAGGGGATGGAGTTTTTGGATTTCTAGATACTTGCTAATGTGCTTTGGCTTTTTATGTGCTTGCTATAATGTACTCTATCTATTGTTATAGTGGATATTTGACCGTCCTCCATTTTTCATTTGTGGTTCTTGCATATTTGTCTTCTCATATTTAACATTTTGGCTCTTTGTTCATATTGGGTGTACCCTGATTTTCAAATCTTAAATAGTGTGTTTGGTTACATGTTGAAACGAACAAAACTTTTTTGGAATGTATAGTTTGAATCAGTTGACATTATTTGAAGGTGGAGATGGTGGTAGGGAGAGATAAATAGATATAGACATATCATATGAAAATGCTTTGGTTAATTTTTTTGGTGGACTGAACTATTTAAGTGACAAGTTAATGCTTTCAGTTTATGGTTCAATAATTTAGGCTTTTATCTATAAAAAGTGACTTTCATATTACCGTTTTGGTAAATGTTTTGGAACACGTTTTCCAGAATTTTCAAAATAATTTTTTTGAAACATAACTTTCAGAACAGAGTTTCCACAACAAATTTTCCAGAAGAAATAAAATGCATTCCAAAAAAGTTTCCCATAGTATGGAGGTGCAATTAGTAATAATCTAGGTACAGAACAAAGTCCATAATTTAATGGCTAGATATTTAGGTTAGAACTTTAGTGGGTCATTTCTTTATCTCCATATTTTCTTCCTGCATCACCATAAATCTTTAAATTTCTAAATTATCCTTGAATAAAAGGTGCATGATTTATATTTTGAATTTTAAAATTAAGGATACAAAATTATATTTTGAATTTTAGAAGTTTAAAGATATTTTGTGTTTGAAAATACAGTTTGAATTCTAAAATTTAAAATACAAAATTGTATTAATTTTAAAATTAAAAAAATATCAATGAATTTGAAATTTTAGAATTAATAAAAAATCAATAAAAAATGAAGAAATGAGCAAAGTTGTCATTTTATAGAAATTTTGGAAAATACGAAATTGTATTTTAAATTCTAAACTTTGAAAATTTAAAATTTTAAAAAAAATGTCAATGAAAAAAAATGAAGAAATAAGCAAAGTTGTTATTTTACATGGAGATACAAGAAGAAATTGTCTCTTTAGTGTGTTTATTTTATATAATTCAGGTGGTGAAAATTAGGTTATTATTTTTTATGTTAAGACAAATGTTTCCTGTACTTCCATATATTCTTCTTCTTGTACCTCCATATTTTAAAAAATATGAATTTTACAATCTTAATTACAAATTTTGTATTCTGAATATTCAGAAAACAAAATTTTAAATTTCAGATTATAAAAGTCAGAATATAAGATTTGGATTTTTAACTCTACAATGTTAAATACAAGTTTATATTCCAAATATGTTATTTCTAATGATGGCAACATAACTAATTGAGTTACTCCACAAAGGTTTCCAATTCTCATTATATTCTTTGAACTCGGAACTTTCTTGCAGGTTTTGTCATTTTAACCATGGCGGAATAAAAAGACAAAATACATTCAACATTTTTAATATAAAAAAAAAGTTTCAATCATGTCTCTCATCTTTCTGAAACATAATAATGTAGCCACTTTTTTAGGAGTGAATAATAAAATCTTTAAAAGATAAATATTGACAATTTTATTACATAATAAAATTTATAACCAATATATGACACACCTCATATCGTTATGCTTTTAAAAATTGGGGGCTTTATTAAAATCTTGAACTGTGCACTTTTAAAATAAAATAAAAAACTTGATTAAAAGAGAGATCAAATTGAACAAAATAAATAAATAATATGATTAAAATAGTAATTAAGTCTAAACTTCAATTTTGTAGGCTATTAATGAAAGGTTTAGCATTGTTGAGGGTTTGATGACCACTGTTCATTAGTTGTTACTCACTGATATCACATTCTATTGTTTGTTAAAGTTCTCATTCGATAAAATTTATGTTGTAATAAATTAAATTAAATTTATATATTTAACTTTTATAGAAGTGTTTTCATCCAATTTATTCAAAAGATTATATGAAAACTAATTCTGGTTTATAGGAAAAGTTGAATATCTTTTTATTTTGTATTCCACTTTATTTTTGAAGTGTTTATGAATATATATGTTCATTTAAACACGGTCAAGCAAAAGAGAATGAAAAAGGGGAAGAACTGCTTCATTCCTACCAGAAATGGATCATCAAAGGTGACTAATTTAACACTATTGGTGGCATCCATGACTTTTTATCAATAACATACAACTTCCAAACTTCTAAATTATTATTTTATTATAATATTCTATTTATACCTATTTTTATTATTATAATTGTCAAAATGTATGCGGATAAAAAAAATAGTGTTTGTACCATAACGTTCAAGACTCAGTGTTCGGTTATTGTGCCAGTATAATGGGTCATGTGATTGAGTCTCGGTTGTATGAGTAAGCCCGTTTTTATATAATTAAGGTAATCCTTCATACGTAAAGCCTAGGTGGTTAGTGAAGGGTAGTTGTAGATCTAAGGGTGCACTTAGTGCATATGAGATCTAGGTCAAGTAAGTGTTTTCTTTTTAAACCTAAACCCATACGTTTTAAGGCAAGCAGTGGTTAGGTTACATGTATAATGAAAGATAGCGTAACATCATGAGTAGGGTGCCCACATAAGCAGAATGGACCCCCCTGATGTTGGCACATGAGTTGATGTCCTGCTGGTTATTTTGTTATTATTTTATGTACTCTCTGGAGGAAAGATTTCAGAATATTTTCCTAGAGTATGCTTTCAGTTGAGATTAGATCCTCTTGATAGAAAACATGTTTTCAGTTGAGATTAGATCCTCGTGATAGAAAACTGTTACAAGACGTAAGCTATAAAAGAGGCTTGAGACCCTAGGTAGGGTCCCCTCTATTTCAACGGAGTTACATTCCAAAACAACAAGAAATAAGACGGACTCGTGAAGAAATAAGCATAGCTAGAGTTTATCATCAAAATCAACCGGCGAACAAGTCAACCAATAACAAAAGTTTCAAACAAAATATTTTCCTTAAAAATATTGTTGTACATTATATTGATGATATGTAGGTCATCACTTTCACTAGTCATTCATTTATATTCCGGAATCGTTCCTTTTTCATTGGATTGTTTCATATAATGTTGTCTCTCTGCACAAGAAAAGTTGAAGGGAATTGTTGGTTACATTAAAGATGATGTGGTCTCCACCGACTTTGTGGATGATAGTAGGTAGTAGGTACAAATTGTGTTACACTTGAGAAGTTATTAAACACACATGATGCCACCTAATATATCCTACTACTTAGTATATCTTTTATGTTTGTGGATGAAATCCTCTACTCTTTTGTTTTATAATAAATAGTTAAGAAAAGGTCTTTTTGCATGCTGAGTCATGTGATTTTGTATAAACTTTGTACCCTTTTTTTCTTTTTCTTGCACTATATCATTTTAGAACCTATATTGTAACAAAGAAGTAAAATGTCTCATAAGTTTTTAAAAAATCTTCCAGAAATTCAAATTCGTAAGTCAAACTTTTTCTTCAAGAATTTGTATTTTAAAATTCATAACTAACATACATCATGGATTTCATTTTCTGGAATGCATTCACATTTTAAAATTATTTATGAAAAAAAAATACATACAAATGCTTTTGAATTGTTTATTCCGAAAAGTCTTTTTGAAATTCTATTTTCAGAAATCACTACCTTCACTTTTTCATCTCAAACTCATATTCAATCATTCATTTTTACCTTAATCACATAATTTAACCTTCTAATCACAAACACGATCATGCACAGGAGTTTAGCCTTTTCTCCACCTTCAGCGTAATTCACCATTGCCAAAAACCAAGTTATCAATCCTATGTTTCAAATCAAAATTTCAAAAGTATTTTAAACATTTAAAAACTTTATATAATGGAGTCCCAAATTATATACTAGAGGAAGAAAAACCTTTTTATTTTATTGTTCCTTGGAATGGTAGGTAGTCCACATTCATCTTTAACTTTATTTTTCTTGTACGATGATTTATGGTGTATTATTAACTTGTTAGTGTCAATTGATGGATGATATTAGTGTATTTGCAACAAAATAGATTCTAATGATTGCTAGGTCGAAGGTGAACTGAAAGGTTAAATATAAAAATATAAATAAATAAAATTATAAATACTTACCTCCATTATATGTATTTACACACAAATTTCAACTTATAAATGGATTCATATTCATAATTAGTGAATCATATTTGTTAGAAAGGATGAAAATCCAAAATTTAGAAAAAAAAAAAATATTTATGTAACAAAGCGTCCATTTAATATTAATTAATAATATAAAAAAAGTTTTTATGTCATCTTATATGTTAACACTTTTTATATGAGATGATGTTCTAATCAAATTTAGATAATTCTTTATTTTTAAAAAAACCATCATCATCTAAAAGAAATATAGATTTGTGTTAGATTTATAATTAATGTATTTTTTTACCAATATAAATACATACTTTAAAATATAAATTATATATTTATAAACATTAACTTATTTAGGATTTAGTAGGAATAAATATTGAGATTATATGATAAATTTAATAGTTAAAGTAATAAAATCTAATATTTATAGAAATATATTCATTGAAGTGAGCATTCAAATTTACTTTTAAAAATAAATAAATATCCAGTATATATATATATATTAAAAAAATAAAAATGAAACGCTACAGATAAATTTTGTTAATTTCTCAATCTATTCAAAACATGATTATCATACATGTGATTTCAAATCAAAATCAAGCACGGTAATACATGCTTCACAAAAATAATTCTACAAAATTATTATAAAAATAATACATTTATTATTTATGTATAAATTACTTAGGTTTCTTATACTTAGATGAAAAAGTTGAAACTCATAGTTTAATAGATTTTATCTGATTTCACTTTTCTAATCCTTCAAAATTCTTATTATACATAATAATATGCTATTATATATGCTGATAACAAATGCTATTATATATTACTGAAAAAGTTCATACTATTAATATATTTAATAAATTTTTTAACAATATCATATTTTGTTGCATTAATTGTCTTATTAGTTATTAAATAATAATTTATGTATTTTCATAAAAATAATTAATTAAATGTACTGATCATATAAAATTATTAAATATTATTATATTTTATTTTTATATCCAAAGTATTTATTAACTTTTGATTAGTGGCACAAATTACATATTATAAAAAAATAAATTATGTATTAATATTATTGATATAAAGTACCTTACACTATTATCTAACAATTACTTTAAAATTCTTAATAACAATTTGTTTAGATTGATTAAAATATTTACATTTAAATGAATGTATTTATTAAGTTCATTTATTATATATTTTTTACCTTGTATATAAATATGTTTTATTCTTATATAGTATAGTACAGTTTGAATACCAATAATGCCTCAATACCAAATATAATTGAGAAGTTACGATTTTCAAATTTCTCTTCATTTTCTGGTCTCTCCGCCAATGTTTTTCTTCTTCTTCTTCACTACACGCAGGTCACATTTCTTCACCAGCAATGAATGAAATTTGAATTTTCAGAACCCTAGGATTCTGCATTTCAATTTCCCCTTTCTCCGATGGCCACCGCGGCATTCAAATCCACCACCAAGAGAATTCCCGTCGGAGCCTCCTCCACCGACGACTCCGCCTCCTCCTCCCTCCACCACCGCCGATCCCGGAGCCTCAGCCGCCCCGCCCGCCACTCCTTCTCCTCTCGCGACGACGACGGCGGCTCCGATCGCCACACTCCGAGAGGCCGCTTCGTCAACACCGTCCGCGGCTCCGTTTTCCCGGAGATCAGCCTCGACGATCTCGCCATCGAGTTCTTCGAGTCCGCTAACCGCGGCCGCTTCGGCGGTTCCAGAACCTCCGAGTCGGAGGCCAGTCCCGCCGGCGCCGGCGCGTCGCAGCGGCGAGGGAGGTCCGTTTCGAGGAAGAGCTCCGGAGCCGGCGATGATAGAAGGAGCAGTGTTGGCGGTGTCGGTGGGGTAAGACCGGTCGCCGATGCGAATTCGAGAAGACGGAGATCGGTATCGGTGGTTCGGTATCAAGTTAGCGATTCCGAGGTATTCCAGTGAACGTCTTTGATTTGCTATAATTTTTAGGATTGAATTTGATTTCAATGTTTGGTTATAAATTCAAAGTAAATAATATTCGGTTGTACGCCGTGTAGGTGGAGAATTTTATGTTCCTGCGTTATTCTGTGTAGATAATGGTTGCTCAAATTTGAACGTGTATTTTGAATCGTTTAGTGGGTTAGGTGTCTGGAGAACAAAACTTTCGTAATATATTGGTTTGTGGTGGTTTAAGTTATTTGGGAAGTAAGGAGAAGGAAATGAAAATACTGAAAAAATGGTTTCCTAGCGTAATTTCCCCTCCTATTTGCTTCTCAAACCAGGCGCTGTTAATTGCATATTTGTTTCTTCTGGTGAAATCTATCCAATTCTAACTCGTTCTATAATGTCATTTAAGCTTGTTGGAAAGAGTAGATGATCTTTTTAATAGTTGGAAAAATGGATCTAGCTTCCTTTTACTGTGAAAAAGACAATTTTCTTTGAATGCGACTGGTGGACCATATAAATGACTGTGGTAGGTCCTTCCTTGTATGCGAAAATATCGTACTGTTGCTTCCATGCTTGGGGGAATTCACTTTTGCTTTTAGAGAGATTGATATTGTTTCACAAAAAAACGAGGTTTATATTTTTTTATGTAATTGCCATCATTTTCTTGTAACACAAAAACTATTTGGCTAAGTCCGGCATCTAATCTGTTTGATTTGTCAGAGCCTATGTTTTTAAGTGTTTTACTTAATATTTTATTTAATAATATTGTTCTTTTACTCTTTTTTTCATTTTAGTTTAATGCTTAAATTATTCATAAACTAAGAGATCTAGCCCAAGTTGTACCAAGTTTCTTTTGAGAATACCATCTTTTGGAACCAAATAACAACCAGCCTGCTTTGCTTGCACTCCAAAATTACCATCCCCTCCTCAATTGTGTGATTGGCCTCAATTGTTATGGTTCTCTTTAACTTCTCCATTAAAACATCATGTATTTATGCATGTACATATCTTGCATTACAGAGTGACCTGGATCAATCTCAAAATTCTAGAAGCCGTTCAAAACTGAAAAATACTGATGTTGGGAACAAGCTAATGCATAAGCCAGTTGCTTCAGATCAAAGATCAGTGCTCAGAAAATCCCTTAGTCAGAGGGATTTGAGGGCGTATGATGGCTACTCTGTAAGTGTGATCATTTTCAGGGTTTTACTTGTTTATATCTTGCTGTGGAAGCTTCTAGCAGTAATTCTTCCTATGAAAGTATCCATAAATTGAAACTCACATGTCATGTTTAGGAGAGTGAAATGGTAACCTTTTCTTCTATTGTTTGGATGTCACAAATAAAGAGAGATAGAGGGGGTTGACAGGAATTTTGACAAGTCAAAGGCAGTATAATTAAGGAAAAGAAGATAAAAAGGTTAAAAAGTAGCTTACTAGTATTTCAGGGATAGTTTGGTTTGAGAAAATGTTTTTTGTTATTAGTTTGTATATTAAACGTTGAAAACAAGAAATAAACAGAGAGAAAACAAAGAAGGTTATTTTAGTTTCCTGTATAAAGTTTTGAAAACTGAAAACAACAGCTTATAAAAGATGGTATTCACTCTTTTCTTAAATTTGTCAACACATATTTGTTTGTATTTTACCCAATTTGAGATTGTTTCTGTCTCTTTTCAGAGTCATTCTTCTGTTCTCACTGACGATGAAGCAGCAACAGCTCACTCTAATAAAAGTGGAATTGCGAAACTACGGGCAGTCTATGCACAGAAAAAGGTTGAAGAGTTACAGTTGTGAAAGAGCACTGGCTCAGTTTGTTGAATTTTGCTTCATATTCTTACTGTTTTTAAAAATGTTCAGGTGACACCTACTGACATGGATAAAGGATTGCACAAACCAAAGCAGAAAGTATTAAGGAATATGGAACCTGGGCAGGTTTGTGAAACATGTTTCAGTTTTTTATGTAAATCTGCTTGTTTGTATTGCATGGTCTCTGTCATGCTTTAGCATGTTATGATTGCATCCTCTGCTCATTTCACTGAAGAAACTTCCTACTTTCTTTTATGAAACTTCCACTTTTAGGCTGTGGTAAAACCGAGGACCTCAACTTTATCCACAGGTGATCACTTGTTATCAAGCAATTCTTCAATCAGAAGTAGCTACGAAACTGAACTGGAACAGGTAATAAAAGTTCAAATACAATAAAAGTTCTTTCTTTCATGCTGATGAGACTTTTTTTGTTGAGTTGTATGAAATGAAAGTCTGGGTAATAGTGTTTGCTACTTCATAGCATAATTTTCTATTATTGAGGGGGGCAAAGTTGGAGACTAGCCTAAGGTTTTTATTTCTAATTATACTTTTAGCTGGGAAGCTCAAACCATATGAGGACCAATTTACAAGAAAACCAAATTATTGCTAATGATCTAGAAGCAGGGCATGTGGGTTCTTCAGTTAAACTCTGACAGTGCAAAAAAAAAAGTGTTTTCCCTGCAGTTTTAACTATGCTATTGAAACTTTCACTTCTGTAATGTAAACCGAACATCTTTGCTTTCTTGCTGATGGGGGGCACCAATTTGTGAAATACTTAATTTTTTATATGTATCTACCAAACTGAGTATCATAGACTCTTGTGTTTTGTTCTTCTGGCATTGCACGGGGTAGAGGTCCAATAAGCAGAAACAAGCACACCAGAACATTCTGTAGTAATAACTCCTCTTGCACACTTAGTTATCTTTGGATATCCAACGGTGAGGTGAAATGAAATGAAATAGAATAAAATGGAGTCAAGTGAAATAAAGTTATCATTTATGGAAAAGAGTTGTTCCATCTCATACTTCTGCTCTCCATTTGAAGAAGAAAAAGAGGCCTATCGGGTGGATTCCATATCCATCAAGTGTTATTTCATTCCATCCTATTTTTAAATCATCCAAACAATGGAACCTAATATCATTTCATTCTGTTCCACTTCATTCCATCACTTTTTATCAATCCAAATATTATAATTTTCCATTAATGTCAAGAGGAAGGTTAGGCCACTCTCATTGCATGCCTTGGACTCTTTTGAACACTGAAATATGCTGTTTGCAGGTAGAAGTTATTTGACCAAGACAATCATATTTTGCCTTTTTTTGGTTTGAAATTTCAGTCAGAGAAGCGAAAACAAGAATTATTAGCTGAAATAGTGTATGAGGAGCAGCGAGGCAGAGAACTTTCTAAGATTGTTAATGAATTGATTCCTTCTAAAGAGGACAATCATATACAAAATCCATCGACAACCAGGAAGGTGCTTATCACTATTGTGCTAGTTCTGCTAATGATGATATAATTTTAACAGTATTAGTTGTTTGATTTATTTAAACAGTGTTATTTATTTATTTTATTTTGCTGTCCAGAGAGGTAATGACAGAAGCCGAGTGTCAATGCGCTTGACTGAGGAGGCTGAGAGATATATTGAGGATTTTATTTCAAATATTGAAGATACAGATATTTCATCACTTGATGGTGAAAGGAGTGATGCAAGCTCATCCATTGGAGGACTAATAAAACCAGAAACATTTAATAGTCCTCCAGTCACTGTGCCTAGATCTCTTCCTGTTTTGATGGATGGAGTTACATTGCCATGGTTGCAATGGGAGACAGGTAATGATCCTTCTTCTATGACAAGCATGAATAAGGCACGTATGGCGGTCACTCCAAAAACTTCAAGTTCTACTCAGGTTATCACTGTTCTCTCAAATTATTTTTCAATAAAAAGTGTCTGTGATTTGATAATCTGCGGAAGTAACTTGACCATATCATAATTATATCGTTGTATCTTGACATTGACTCGTCATCATTTTATCTGGACATTCACACATATGTTGCATAATCTGGAGTTACGGAATAGCAAATTTAAATTCAAGGGATCGGAAAGACATCATACAAAATTGCCATTGACATGGGGAAAACTTTAAACTATGCCAACAATTCTTTGTCCATATTTTCTTGTGTATAGTTCTTATTATCTACTTTTATACGACTTGGGTTGCTGAAATTTATTCATGCGTCATAGGAAAACATCAAAGTACAAGATCAAGGTAGCAGCATTTCTATCAGTAGTCGTGGAAGCTGGAGCCCTGATTACCTTCAGGAGTATGTTGGAAAAGATGTATACAATAAATTTGGAGAAGCTTATTGTTACACAGAGCAGTCATTATCAGGTAAATCCAAAGGATTGAGGTATGATATGGATGATTACCTCAAAGTTAAAAAAAGCAATGAAGATTTGTTGATTGAGAGTTGGATGCAACGGCGTAGAATTAATTCAGGCAGTCTCCTATTGTGTAGCCTAAGATTATTTTAGACATGATATGTTTATGAAGAACGGCCATTCCTTCCTCTCACCTGGTATGAATTCTATGTACAGATAATTGCTATTTATTTAGTTATGTTTCCATATCTAAATTGTTGATGAACGATGAGCATAAAATACGTGCAAGCGTTCTTCTTTAGATATATTTATTATTGCCAGAAATAGTCGATACCATCCATACACTACTATTGGATGAAGAAATTTAAATTTAAATTAGATACATGAGTATTTTTTAGCTTAGATTTAGATTGTGTAAAACTTTCTTTTACCTTAAAATGCTCTATTCATTATTTATTATAAACACGTTTATAGATGCACTAAAAATAACTTTTCAAAGTTAGAGTATTGAATTCGTACTTCTAAATTTGATTGAAAGATTTTTTTTTAACTATTTTTGTTCAGGAAAAAGAAAACATTGGCTTCAGCCGTGCTTGTGGTAGTCTTTTGTTGGCAAATCATATGCAAGTGTTAATAGTTAAACGTACGTTAGAAACAAATTTTATTTTATTTTTTGTTATCATATTTTTTTGAAAGAGATTGAAATTTATTAAAAATTATAAAACTATTTTTGATTTTTTAATGGATTTCATTTATAATTTTATATTATATATTGTTCTTGTCGAGATGAATTGGGATTGGATAATCTGAGATGGTACCAAAGTGATCCTCACCGGAGTGATCTCTTTACAAACTATAATTCTTGATGTTGTAGATCTCCAAGTGATAAGGGAGACTCTACCTATAGAAAATTCTCTGATTAAGTTAGTAAGAATTTATTAAAGTTGAGTTACTTACTTCCTGGGAGTCTTTGTATATTTATAGGATTTTTGTGGGTTGAATCATACATATCTCTTTGTGTTAGTTATTCTTGTATAATATCATTCAAAAAGAATAAAAACAGATATAAATTGAATTGATTATATCAGAATTGCATCAATTAATATATCTTTGTAAATAGCTAAAATGGGATACCTGATATCTCGATTGATTTCCAGCAGAGATACCAAGGAACGTATTTGGGTTTTTATCACAACTCTTTCTCCTTTTATGGATCGTGGTAATGCATTAGTTATGAATCTAATTGATATCAGGTTGATACCAATCTGATCTGAATCTTTTAGCATAATCCAGACTTAGGTCAAATTGGTACGTATCCGGTTTGGCCAGAACGATACATAAACCCCAGTCTCGAACCGAGAGTGAGGTGAAAAGGCTTACCAGTATATCCACGAAAAGACCTTTCTTATGCAAAAACGACTAAAAAAGTCTAGTGCGTGGCTCAAGGGGTTTCATGAAAAGACGTGGATCTTCTATGTGGAGACATTGAGAGTCTTCTTGGCCAAGTTACCATCTTGGTTAGCTTGGTCAATATCAAAGCCAAAGAAAACGCAAGATAGAAAACAAAAAACAACGACAAATATTCGATCTTCAGAAAGAAGGCTTCAAACCGAAGTCGTGGAAGTGGATTGCCTTCGCTCTGAAGCGGTTCACTGGGCTCAAGAGAAAGCTGACCATGTCTGAGTGCACCAATTGGAAAGGGACTTAAAGTCCAGGGATAAAGAGATTCACGTCAAAAAGGAACAACTTGCCCAAAAGGAAGTTGATTTGAACAAATTAGTGAAGAATGTTTAATTTCCCTTTTCTGAATTATGAACTATAATTTCCTTATTGTGAACCGTTATTTATCTTTTATAGAAATTTCATTGCTTTATCTACCTACTCTTGCCTGCCTTTTATACCACTACTTTTAATCATGCGAGCACGAGATGACCTTGAATTAGGGATTCTAAACCGGAATTACACGTAAGTGAATTTCAACTGAGAAGACTTCACTGAAGAACCTGAACTAGGTTATTAACTTAAATTTTAAGTCAAAACCTCGCGAAAATGAACTTAAGTAAGAATTCTTAACTTTGAGCAAATTTGGTTTATATTAGATATTGAGGTCGATAATGTAGACCCGGATCAAACGGAAAAACATATTTGTGTCGGTTGGAAAAGTAGAGTTGAATTGGACGGTGAAGTAAATCCGTGTTGATTGAAAATTATATTTGAGTTGGATGAAAAAGTAGATTCGTGTTAGTCAGAAAAGTATATAAGAGTTGGATGAAAAAGTAGATCTGTATTGATCAAAACAGTATATCCGAGTCAAACGATGAAGTAGATCCGTGTTGTTCAGAAAAGTAGATCCAAGTTATTTTAATTAGAAAAGTAGATTTCAGTTATTTTAATAAAAAAGTAAATTCGAGTTATAATCTGCTTTCAATCAGAATTTGAAAAGGCAAACATGAATACTGTAAGAACACGAAATTTATTATAGACAACCACGTTAAAAATCCTTGAGAAAAAACTTGGAAATAACTCAAAGAAAAAGAGTGTCATACCACATTATTAAGATAACTAAATAAATTGGTCATCAAAATATTTATGAAATTAAATCAACTGAAATTAAACTTAAGGCTAGTTGTGTTCCATGTTTGCGGGATTGTTCCTCCATCAAGAGTTTCAAGCTTATATGCTTCGGTTCCCAACACTTCCCTAAGTCAGTATGGTCCCAACCATTTAGGAGACAATTCATTTTAAACTTGGTATGGATGAGCTCTTCGCAACACTAAATCAATGACCTTGAATTGTTGTGGAATAACCTTAGTTTTATGTCACTTCTCTATCCTTCTTTTGAGCGTTTTGGGGTAGATTCAGGCATTGTCTCAAACTTCAACAATCATATCCAGGTTCACTCGAAGTCTTTCATGGGATTCTTCCATGGAAAAGTTTCGTACACACTGGGAGGATTTTAAAATTTCAACAGGGATCATGGCATCGGTCCCATACACTAAGCTGAAAGGCATTTCTCGTGTGGTATATTGTGGGGTAGTATGATAGGATAACAAGATTCTCAGAATTTCCTCGGGTCATCCCCCTTTGCCTTCTTAATCTTCTTCTCAATCCTCGTAACAATATTTGATTAGCAACTCTTTTTTCCCATTTGTTTGTGCATGCTTTATGGATGAAAAAAATTTGTTGAATTTCGAGCTTGTTACATAATTGTCCCAGTCAGCTGGTGAATTGGGTTTGTTGTCGGAGACCAAGTGTTTAGGAATACCAAAACGACATACCACATTCTTCCATATGAAACTCTAAACCTTCTATATTGTTGTCATTGATATAAGATTTGTCTTTATCCACTTGGTGAAATATTCAATTGCTACGATTAAATATTTTAAATGTTGGGCAGCTAGTGAAAAGGGACCCATAATGTTTATTTCTCAAGTGTGAAAAGGTCATGGGCTAGTTATTGAATGCAACTCTTTTGTGGGCACATGATGCTAATCATTATGCTTTTGGCATTGTTCGCACCTTTTAGCATATGTCATGCTATCTTTTTAATTGTAGGCCAATAATACCTGTTCGTATTACCTTTAAGGAGAGAGCTTGACTACCAATATGGTTGCCACATATTCCCTCGCGGAGCTTGGCAAGAATATGTTCTATATGATTTCCACTTACATAGGTGAGTAGAGAATGAGTGTAGCCATGTCGAAAAAGGTATCCATCAATTAATGTGATCCAACATTCTTCTTAACGATTTTTGCTTCTGCAGAATCTGACAGGAGAATTGTGTTCGCAATGTAGCGGATGTAAAGGGTCATCCAAGTGTCTTTTGTTGAGATATACAAAACCTTTGCATGCTCCTCCTTAAGGTAATCACTTATCATTACCCTTGGAACCTTCCAATTTCTTGTATAACTGTTTGATGTGCTCTTCCCTTTCCCAAACTTACTAGCTTGGACAATAGGTCGACCAGGAATTCTGATCTCTCGGAACATGCACAAGATTAAAAGTTGAGATTTCCCTTATGTGATTGGCTTCCATCAACTTTCGATTCTATTCCTTAATAGTTGAGCATTTTTCTTCACTAGACTTTCGCCTCTTCTATATTACTGACTTCACAATTATATCTATTGTCAAGCGGTGACATAAAAAGTTAGGATCAATGTTGGGCATATCGGCAATCGACCATGCGAAGGCGTATATATTGTGGGATAATGTTTTCTTCAACATGACTTCCAGACTTATTTCCAAAGATGCACCGACCTTGAATTTTCTTCATTCCTCCCCGACAAGATTGGGACGCCTCTTGCTATGAACTTCCCGAGTCAGTTTCCATGTTTAGGTTGACAATGCGGGACGGGGCATGCGGGTCGACTCGCGGCCCACTAGAAAAAAAGTGCAGAATGAGCTCACTAATCCAGCTCGCGTGGGCCAACAACTGAACGGGTTGACCCACATAAATGAAAAAGTAATTATTTTATTTTTTTTACAAAAAAAACATATTTCACTCACACATTATTATTGCAGTGTAACCTTATTTTATTTAAAAATAAATAAATTTAATGTACCAAAAAAGAGTATGTTTTATTTTAATCATCTAAGGAAGTTAATATTAAAAATAAGAGTGGATTTAGTTTTAAGTAAAGTTTTACATTTAATTTTTTTTCATAAAAATTAATATAAAGAAGAGATTTCATTAAAATATTTTATAGCAAAATTTTGATAAGATACTCTCATACATTTACATACATATAGGAGGAGAAAAATATATGCAAAACAAGTCTTCTAACAACCCTTATACTTGAATACCCTTATATTTTTTTTTTATCTTAATTGAATAAATTAAAACAATGATGAAATTTTAATTTTTTAGCAACAGAAATATTTTTTTATAATTAAATCTTAATTTTTTAAAATTTATGTTTCTTATGCGTGTTGGTCGATAAGCCCGCGAGTTAGCTCTTACGTGAGGCGGGCCAACTCGCACTGCCACCCTTATTCATGTCTATTACCCCATATATATGTTCCACTTTGATTTCTTAGGTCGTTCTCATAACATTTTCTGACTACTTTTTGGTCTACCTTCATGGTGATTACCTCAAGCGAAGGTAACTTCATGACCATTGCACCTAACTTATTTAATGATGGTCGTCTCAAAAGCAAGTGGTAAGAAGAGGGATTTTATTATAATAGTACTCGCCACTTTACTGTTTGAGAAGGTTGTGCGTAACTCCATGTAGTCATGGACTTCTACTTTATCTCTTGTGAACCCTACAAGGATCCCATCAAAGGGTTTTAGTTGGTTAGACGGGATCTGCAGACCTTCATGAGTGTCCCAAAACATCACATTAGCGAAGCTTCCTTAGTCAATCAACATCTGATGTACATTCCTCCTATGGTAACTACCGTTAAGACCACATGATCATCTTCGTGAGGAAACACATCCTCTAAGTCAGTTGGTGAGCAACAGAGGATGGGGACATGGTTGGCTTGGCCACTCGGGATTCTAAAGACAAGACTCCTCCACCTAAAAACACATTTGTTATGGTATTAAAATCACTTAGAACAGGGGTCTCATATTCATGGTTCTTTGGCATAGCTTCTTAGGTCGACTTTTTCTCCCATGAAACCTGTAAATATTTTTTCAAAAATCTTTTGTCTGCAAGACTAGAAAGTTGATGATAAAGAGTTTGGCATCTCTCGATATCGTGCCTGTGCGCTTGGTGAAAGTCACACCAAGCATCCCAGCAGTGCCCTAGAAGGCAGTTAGTCTTTCATGGAAATACTAATTTTTTGGCTACATCGGGTTCCTCCAAAAGTTGTTTACAGGATAGAGTGAACCTCAGGCAAGGGGATTGGTGTGTTGGCTGCAGTTTTTTTGGATTATTTCGCCTAGTCATTTAGGGGATATATCTTTGTTCAGGTTGTTTGCCGATCGACCCTTCAGTTATCCTTGGTCGGTGTTCTCGACTGTTATCCATGTACTTCCCATGCCTCTGTTGTTCATATGCTTTTCTTCCTCCAGATTTCTTCCTTGACCTCAATGTGGGTTGGCTCGAATTTGTGTCATCGACTTTACCTTGCTTCTGAGCAAAGATTCGCTAAATGGATTTACTTAGAGGCATTTCACAAATGAGTCTACCACCATCTCTTCATTTAGGTGTTGGACCCGGATTGATACTTTGCAAAAGCGGTTAAGGTACTTCTTGAGTGGTTCACCATCCTGTTGTTTGATATCAAAGAAATCAACCATCCAAGGGGGTTTGACCTTATTGACTAAAATTTGTTCCTCAAACATCCTGGAAAATTTGCGAAATGAGGTTATTGACCTATTCGAGAGTCCACTAAACCATTGCAAAGCCATTTCTATAAAAGTGCCCACAAACATCTTGGAGCAGACTGAATCCGACCCTCCAGAGATAAACATTTGGGTCCGAAACGCCTTTAGGTGATTCTCGGGATCCTCGATTCTTGAGAAAAGGGTCACCTCGGACATCATAAAGTGTGGTTGGATTGGTTCCTCCACTATTGCTCGTGAAAACAGTTGAGGATCTTCACGTGAACATGCTTCAAGAGAGTTAGGTCTTGTTTCTTTGCTTGTCTATTTTTGCATTGTTTTTCGCAGTTCTTCATTCAACTTTTTCATTTCTTAGTTGAATTTAATAGTATCTTTCATCAATTTTCTTGATGTCTTTGCTTCGCCCTGCAATCTCTCTTGATTTTGGTGAAACTCCTCTGCCTGCTTCTTGGTCTCCTCACTGTCTTCTTGAAGGGCCTGCATGGTTTCCATGATTTGTTGTCCTCCTCCATGATTTGTTGTCCTCCTCATCATGTGTTTGCACTCCTTGCCCAGTATTTCTCATGTCATCAATTTTCTTCTTCTTCTAAGAGGTTTGGTGGTAACAGATCAGTTTTATCTATCTCACAGTGGGCACTAAATATTCTCTCTGAAATAAATTTTGATGATTTCGAGGTGGTACCAAAGTGATCCCCACTGAAGTGATCTCTTTACAAACTATAATTCTTGATGTTGGAGATCACCAAGTAATGAGGGGTCTTCACCTAAAAAAAAGGAAAATGATACAATGAAAACCTTGTTCCAGTATACAACTCTCTTTCTTTACCTAAAATTTCAACTTTTGTATGAAATGACAAAAATACCCTTTTTTATATCATAAATGAAGAGTTGTATAGTGGAGCAAGTTGTCCATATATCATTACTAAAAAAAATGACACTCAAGTTAATGGAGCATAAAAATATATGAATATAATGTATAGTGAGAATTTATAAAAGTTGAGCCTTTGTATATTTATAGGGTTTTTTGGGCTGCATCATACATATCTTTATGTATTAGTTATTCCTGTATAATATCATGCAAAAGAATAAAAATAGATGTAAACCACATTGATTATAATAGAATTGCATCAATTATTATATCTTCATAAACCGTTAAAATGGAATCATGATATCTTAACTGATTTTCAGAAGAGATACCAATAAACATATTTGGACTTTTATTAGAACTCTGTCCCCTTTTACGGATCACGATCATGCGTCAACTATGAATGTAATTGATAGAAGGTTGGTACTAATTCAATAATCTCGACTTAGGTGAAATTTCAACCAATTCGATAATCTCGACTTAGATCAAATCGACACGTATTCGATTTGGCAATGACAAAGTATATATATATATATATATTATTTTTTATTTTGTTTACTTTAACCAACAATTTTACTAAATACTTATAACTTAATTAGTTAGCTTAATATTTTGAAGTTATTAACTACTAACTTTCGATTACTTTCTTACTTTTAGTTTTTATTAGATTTTCAGCATCTTTTTATTAAACGGAACCTAATTAGAAAACATTACCCCCAAGTTGAAATAAAATGGGAAAAATTATCTTTTTTTATCTTTATATGACATGATTTCTTATGTAATAAATAATTTTACAATAAAAAAGAACAATAGATTACAATTTTTCATATTTCTCATTAATGTAAAAATATTTTATATATACTTCATCTATTTCTTTCTCCTATCATTTTTTTATTCGTATTCATGCATACCTTTTTCATGTTCTCTATAAAAAAAAAATCTCACTAGTTTTTTTCATTTATAGCGCACCTAATTCGACAAAACATTTATAATTAGTTACATTGAGTTTTAGATTTGGAAATAATGATTCACCTTAAACTCACCATAAAATTTTTTGTCAAAAAGATATAATTTTAGATGGTTGATTATGTTTTGTTAAATTAACACCAAAAAATAGTACCTTAAATTTTTTAAGTAAATTTGTATTTTTCCTAATTTAGTAAAGTACCATTTAAAACAAAATGAGGAACAAATTAACACAATTAAAAAAATGAATAATGAAAGAAAAAAAATAAAATCTAATGTTGTCTAATTAAAGAGAAAAAAAATACAAAAAAGTTTATCCGCTCAATCTGTACAAATGCAAAGAAAGCAAAGTTCCGTTGCAAGAGAGGTGCATCGTTCCCACGTTCAGTCATGCAAGTCCTGCAAACTTCTTATCTCTTCACTTTACCTAAACCCTTAAACCCTTCCCCTCCTTCTTTCCACCACCGTCCTCCGCCATTTCTCCACCGTCCTCCGCCCTTTCTCCTCCGCTCCCGCCCTCTCTCCACCCCCCTCCTCGTCCCCAAATCCTTCCGCACGGAAGAGTTCCCGGTGGACGATAACTTGGTCGAGCATTTCGGCCCCAACGACAAGGAATCCGAGGATGAAGCCCGGCGCCGAAACTGGATCGAGCGCGGGTGGGCTCCGTGGGAGGAAATCCTCTCTCCGGAGGCGGATTTTGCACGCAAGAGCCTCAACGAAGGCGAGGAGGTTCCCCTGAAATCCCCCGAAGCCATCGAAGCTTTCAAAATGCTGAAACCTAGCTACCGCAAGAAGAAGAGGGAGGAGATGGGGCTGACGGAGGAGGAGTTCGTTGCGAAGCAGTTTGAGATCAAGGGTGAGATTCCGGACCCGCTCGTGACCACGTGGTCGGGGCCTCTCGTGGTGCGTCTCGTGCCGCCGCGCGACTGGCCGCCTTCGGGGTGGCACGTTGACCGGAAGGAGCTGGCGTTTATTCGTGAGGCACATAAAATGCAGGCGAGGAGGGTGAACCTGGAGGAGGTGGAAAATGGAGTGAGGACTGACACCGATGATGTATGCTTGGATAGGTATAAGGTGTTTCTGAAGCAGTATAAGGAGTGGGTGGAGGCTAACAAGGATAGGTTGGAAGAGGAGTCTTATAAGGTTTCAATTTCTCTTCAAAGTAGTGGTGAACTTTTCGCTGTTTGGATTGGATTGAAAGGACATTTTCTTATTTCTTTTTCTTACAAAAATATTCGTTTTGACGTAAAGTGAGGATGAAGGTGAAGTAAACTTTAAAATATGAAATGCAATAATAATCATTAGAAAATCACATCTAGGCATTCTAATTAATTTTAGAGTATATTTTATATATACACGCACAGGTTTTTTGGAATGATTTGGAGATAATCTTATATCTCAAAAGTATGTAGTTGAGATTTCGATCTCTAGTTCCATTTATTGGAGTGCATTTGTTGGGAAATATTAACTAAAATCGATAAAATCTTACAACTCTAGTGATGGCCTGAAAAAGTTGAAGCAACTGTTTGTTGCTTTACCTTCTCCATGAAAAATCAAATGATTATTTGTCTTCAAGAAGCTAATCCCACAGACTGTTAATAAATCTTTGTATCTCAAGAAACTTAGTTAGAGAATGCCCTGGTTTTTACCCAAAGGAATTTACTATATGTGTATTGGATTTTAGCATAATTCTCTTCTATTATGAATCTTTAAATTTCATTCTTTCACTTTGCCTTATTGTTTACCAGGAGAAAATTGCGATTAAAATTAAAAATAGAAAGTGTTTTCTCAAAATAAATTCTTAAGATTTTGCTTATTTCTTCTTTTGAATATGGTTTGTTGATGTAAATGTGGTTGACAGCAAGACCAAGATTATTACCCTGGTAGAAGGAAAAGAGGGAAGGACTACAAGGAGGGCATGGTAGGATGTTTTTGCCATTGTTCTTTCCTTTGAATGTGTTTGTGGCTTATGAAAACGTGGCTAGTTCTTACTTTTCTTTAACGTTTTATGCAGTATGAGCTTCCGTTCTATTATCCTGGCCAAGTAAGTATGCGGTTTCACTCTTCTTGTTAATCTTGAAGCATGTTGTTCTCAAGTTCTAGACTCCAAAAAGTAGAAACTTTACTTATGATCTGTCCTGAGATTTCTAAAGAGTATTAGCGTTGTGTCTTCCCTCCTGGCTCAGTGATTGTCCTATTTGGATAATTGTGTTTTTAATCCAATAGATAGATAATGATAATTCTATTTTTGTTTGCCCTGGTTTCATATTCATGCTTACATATAATTCAAAGTTCAAACATACTTTTTTCTGTAATCTGTGTAAAATAATTCATAAGAAAAGTACCTAAAGTAGATTTCATATGTTGTCTTTAATTACTTGGGACATTTTTCTGTGCAGATTTGTGTGGGGAAGGTGACAATGTTGCATCTCTATCAAGGGGCATTTGTTGACATTGGCGGGGTACATGATGGGTAGCTATCAATACTTTCATTTCTCCTTGTAGTGTTCATTGAATATTTTCTGTATAGTGGTACTTTCCTTATTGTTTGGAACGGTGCTGTACTACTCACATGATAACAAGTTACTTCCACTATTATAATCTTGCTAATTGATTTACTACACTTTTAGAATGTGTTAGGTCATTAATTCATGCATAATGAATATCTCAGGGGACAGAAGAAACTACTAGATGCATTTTCTAAAATAGGGAAACGCAACTTCGTAAGTATATTAGCACTGAAATGCTCTAGTGACATGGGGAGCCAGGGACAGGAACAAGTATTGAAAGATACATCTTGAGACTAGTTAAACCTTTTGATTGGATCCATTGTTTTGGTAGTGAAAAAGGATCTATTGTTTAAATACAAGAGAGAAGTATCAGTTAGTAGCTGGTTATTGAAGACATGTCAACAGTATTCAATTTATAGTTAAACAATCCCATTCAATAAATCTTTAAACACTATTTTCTCTTTATATTCAGACATTAAATAGTACATATTTTATTCCATTTCACGAAGCTTTATTGTCAGTGCACTCATTGTTATCCCCAGTAAGTTTGACGATTTTCTTTTGTAGCATGTTTATCTTGTTTAGTGTTACTATATGATGTTTATATTTTTATGTGAGTTTTCTTCTAGAAGATTCACCTACCATGTTGTGTTCTAGGTGGGTTCCTATAAGGAGGAATGATTGGTTTTGGCTTCGCCATCACATAAAAGTGGGTATGGACGTCATTGTTGAAATTACGGTGAGTGTTTCAGTCACTAGTTGAAAATTTCCCATAGATTGTCATTAAATGTATATTTGATGTTATGATAGAACACCAATTGATATATTGGAGAAGAGTTATATTAATTCATCCAGAATACATAAAATACAGCAGAATTTGCTGTCTCAAATTCAGATTCCCACATCAAAGACTTCCTGCAAATTACTAGAAAATAATATACACTCCTACTAACTTTTAATAATATACATTCCCTATACACATTTAATAATATGTAACTTGCTACTAACTTTCTGGCCTAAACTGTCATCATGACAGTCACAATTCAACTTATGTAAGTGTTCCACTTTCTGCCAATATATTATTATTTTATGAAGCTTATTCCCTTTACACATTTGATAATTTGTAACTTAATACTAACTTTCTGGACTAAACTGTCAGCATGACATTCACAATTCAACTTATGTAGCTGTTCCACTTTCAGCCAATATATTATTATTTTATGAAGCTTTTAGGTTATACTAACACTCACCAAATTGCAGTCTGCGTCAATTCATTGGTAAGATGCTAGTCATGCTGCATATTTTTGTTCATATTGTTTACTTATGTTTAAAAATAGAAACTTTAGCTGAAAATCTATTATGAAATGTAAAATTTCTCTCTCTCAAGTGTGCTTGCTGCCTCTTTGGGGGAGGGTACTTAGAATGGAGTTTCTGGTTCGTGTCCTCTACAGCTGCGGAGGCATTAACCCTGATTTTTAGGCAAGGAAGTTATTGCTGAATTTACAGTTCACTATCATTGGCTCTATCCCTGACAGAAGCGGGATGCACTTAACTCAATTGAGGACCCAATCTCAAGCCTATCCGCCATGTGGCTGTTTCAAGGACCTAACTTGGGCACCTCTAAACTCAGTGTAGTTTGTGGAGCATTAGCCCCAGTCCTTGGTGGTTGCTGGTTTACTTTTTTTCATCTATTTTTGGTACTAAGCTATGTAAAATATCTTGCTTCAGAGTTTGCATTAATACACCACTGATATAACTTTAACCATGCCATTGTCTGTATGTTACTGAAGTTTTTTCTTGCCTATCATGTTTGATATTTCTGCATCCGTATCCATAAATTGCTTGCTGACAAATTTGAATATCAAATAGATTTTAATTACTATAGACTATAGTGTTAGTTTCCATGTTTTCTGTGTTTAAACATCAATGGATTTCCTTTCCCATCAGTTCACCTATTCACATTTTATTTTGCAGGCAAAACGAGATCCTTATCGCTTCCGCTTTCCTATTGAACTTCGTTTTGTTGATCCGAATGTTGATCATCTAATGTATGATTGCATATTCAATGTTCTGTAACTCATTCTATATTATTTTGATAAGATTGAAATCGTAAATTTGACATTTGTTTTATTTTCAACTTCAGCTTTCACAAATTTGAATTCCCACCAATATTTTATCGTGATGAAGATACCAATGAAGATGAAATACGGGTTTGCACACTTTCCCCTCTGTTATACCAGACCACACCAATCTTGCTGCATAATAAAAGTTATTCTGCACGCATGGAACTCTTCCACAATAACTTTGCTGTGATTTCTTTCATGCTTACTTTTTATGGAAAAGCATTCAAATGTATCTTTTTCTCTGGATTTTTCACTGTCTAATTTTATTTAATTCAAGATATTTTCATGAGGTTTGGTTCAGGCAAAGCTCTTACAATCAAGCTGATGCTAATGCTTGGATAGATGATGCTATTTACAAAATCACAGATTCTATATAATACTCAATTTAATACTTATGACTGAAAATATGATAAAAAGAGCTTAAGAGATTGATTATCTCTCAGCTGTTCTTTGTATTTATAGAATAAAATTACACTAGGAACAGCAAAAGGTACAAAAAATTAATGCTATGTTTAGTCCTCTCATGGAACACTAGATTGGAAACAATGTGGAGAGCAACTTGATTACCACAATACATCTTCATTTGTTGTATTTCTCAAAAATTTTGTTCTTGAAGAATTTGTTTCACCCATACAAGTTCACAAGAGACGCCATTGCCTTATATTTTAGCTTCAGCATTAGATCGGGCAACTACATTTTGTTTCTTGCTTTTCCAAGAAATATGTTTCCTCCAATGAGAACATAATACCTATAGTGGAGCGTCTATCCTTTGGAGATCTTGCCCAATCAACATCACAATACCGAGAAATTTGGGTATTCCCTTTATCTTCGTGTAAGAGACCTTACCCTGGAGCCTTTTTGAGGTATCTTAGGATTTGGATCCATAGGGCCATCTACTTGTCTACAGTCACTCTTGCTTGTTTCTTCCGAGATATCTAAGGCATATTTCCTTTGAGAAACTACAATGCCTTCCTTTGATTGAGCCACTTCAATGCCTAGAAAGAATTTAAGACTTCCAATCCAAGGTCTTTAGTCTGAAAGTGATTACATAAGTGTTCCTTTAGCTGCGAGATTCTGGGAGACGTTGGAATAGTGTTATGAGTAGGGTATACAAAGGGGTCAACTAAAGGCATAAGTGAGATTTTTTGGACAAAGTTAACATCTTGTGTGAAGGAAGAGAAGAAAGGAATTTCTTCAAAAAAGATGACACTTGCCAACATGTAATATCTTTTAGTGTTAGGTGAATAATATCAAAGTTCTTTTTGAAGATGAGAATATCCTAAAAAGGCATTTGATATCTCGGGCTAAAAGTTTATCCAAATCTGGAAATACAATGGAATATGGAACTTTATTGTCCAAAGAAAAAGAGGACATTCTATTAATAAGATATCACGTAGTAAGAATGACATCACCCTAATGAGGGACAGGTACATTGACATCAAGTAGCAAGGTATGAGTAGTTTCAGCTAAGTGTCTATTCTTTCTTTCTGGTATACCATTTTGTTGAGGTGTGCGAGGACAAGTGGACTGGTGTAAAATACCATGTGAGTTTTAAACCAGGTATTATCACACCTTAAGAACTCAATCACTTGGCCAAATTGGTTCTTGATTTCATTAAGGAAAGACACAGACATTCAAAAGTTTTGGCCACTCTTTCTTTAAGTTAAACCCAAATAAAATGAGAATACTCATCAATAAAAGTGACAAAATAATGAAACTCAATGGATGAAACTTGACTTAGATCCCAAATATCATAATGCTTTATAGAAAAGATAGAGTTGCATCTTGATTCTTTTCTTTTTGGAAAAGAAGATTGAATATGTTTGACATGACTCACATTCTAAGAATTGGAGTTTGCTAAGTTCGGGAATCATCCTTTTTAATTTTGATAAATGTGGATTAACAAGCGATCTTGTTGAAGCTTACGAGATGAGGATGCGAAAGACGACATTGATGATCTGGTGCCTTGAGAGTAGAATTCCCTAAATTCATGTCCTGTACCAATAAGTTGACTTGTACTATGCTCATGTATAACAATTATTTGCATCAAATGTTATACAAAAATTTCAAAGATTTAGTTAATTGACTTAAGGAAATTAGGTTAAAAAGACAATTAGGGACAAAAGGAACATGGTTTAGTTTAAGAGACGATGAAAGGGAAATTTGAGCAACTGCTTGAGAAGTAACTTTGGATCCATTGGCTAAAGTAATAACACAAGGAATGTTAGGATGAGAAATGGAAGAAATGGAAGCACCTGAGTCAATTATTTGTGGACATTGACATTCCAAGGTTTCAGATATGCAAGTTGTTGACAAACTAGTGAAAGGCTATGCTTGGTTGTCGGACTTCAAACTAAGATATTCTTGATATTCTTCATTAGAAAAATGTGGTTCAACCTTATTAGATTAAAAGATGTTTGTTGTCTTGGTAGGAAAACCATGTATGGAGAAACATTTATTTTGAGTGTGACCAATTCTATTACAAAAGAAATACTGAGGACATTTGTATCCACTTTGAGTAAAGGAAGGCATATTGAAGGAAGAACTCACCAACAATAAGAATTTCAGCAACAATCTACACTCCGTAGGCAGTGCTAATTGTAAAAGTCGGCAAATAGTGAAGAGTATGAGAGGGAGGAGAGTGGAGTCTTTTGACCAAAGTTGAAATAAGAGAAACAAGGGTCAAAACAAGGACAAGGAGCCATGTGGAGAAGACACAAAGTTGTTCCAGTGACGAGAAGGTGGCGTGTGACCTTCATGTGTTGAGTTGCAACAAATGGAGATGACGCGTGCTGCGTGTGGCGGATAACTAGTGGACGTGACCAAGTGGGTTGGACGTCACACGATGAAACACACTAGATCCAATGGTCATTAGAGAAAAAAGGTGGCTAGCGGCGAGAATCGACAAAAAGCGATGTATTAGTTATATCTCAATGAGACGAATCACACTAGGTGTTCATCGTAACAAAACAATGACTAGGGGAGAGACAACGACAATGGAGGATGGTAGTGGACAACCGAAATACTAGCATAGTGGGATATACTTTCTCAAGTTCCAACGGAAGAATGAAAATGTGATAAATAGAACTTGAGATTGATTATCCCCAGCTGATCTTTGTTATTTACATTAGAAACACTGAAAGGTACAAGAAATTAATGCATATTTGATACCCCTACTTACTATGAATAAGTAAGTAAACAACTACTTACTATCTATATTTGATACCCCTATTCTAACAAATATAATATATTGAGCCAGATTTGTCAATTGGAAATATTTGTATTACATTGATATTATTCATAGAGTATGTAAGAGAGGGTCAACATTTTAAAAAGCATTAGTGCCTTTTCAATGGATAATATTTAACATTTAATGAGGTTCAACTTCCTCTGGATTCTGTGTTTTTAATCTGTCAAAATGTGGTTTGTTTTTAAATGATGTTATTATGATAGTTATTCTCTTGATTTGAGATTTCAAAATTTGCAGCGTGACAGTGGAAGACCTCCTGTTCCTAGAAAAGATATGGGAGACAAGCCAGAGGAAGAATCTCTATTGTCTAATCATCCATATGTTGATAAGGTATCTTATAAATTCATCTCTTTTAGTAGTTGCAAGGAGGAACATTTGTGGTGGGCTGTTTAGCTCTTGCATTTCTCTCTTTAACCAAATTTTACCCCATTCAAGAATATACCAGTCAATATAATATAGGTTAATGGTGGGTCTAGGTTATGGCAGCTTTCTCTTTTTGAATTGATATGTCTATAAGCACACACGGTGTTCCAAATCCCTTGTGTGAGCATGACTTTAGTTTTTAAACTGGCTGCACTCTGCATGAATGTGAAGCCAGAAGAACTTTCTGCCTTTTTCATATCCACCCATAGTTAACCTGAATGGATGGATGTTTAGTTGAATCTTGCATGAACAATGGTCATTCATAAAAACTGTACACGTGCAGTTACATTATTCCTTAAAACTCTGAAGGGTAAAAGGCACTTCTTGCCTTGAAGGATATTTGCTAGACCGGCTAGTGTACAAGGTTGGCATAAGTAATAAATTGCATGTGAAGGAATTAAGATTCAAGTACTATTTTCGAGCTCTTTTACCTATTCAGACTTAAATGTTTTAAATTGTTGAGAAGAGGGAGAACGAAAAGACATGATGAATTTGTGAGTTTAAACCACAATGGACCTATTGTAGAGGAGAAAACATAATTACAGAATATTCAGTTACTCTATTTTAGGCCAATATCATAAATATAGAATCAATCTAATTGATCATAATATTGTGAATTGTTATATCTATAGAATTCTAATATATCTACAAGATACTAAAAGAATTAAAGGGACAAGAAACTAAAGGTAATGATCTTTAGTTTCTAGAAGGTGAAATCACGAAGCAAAAAGGTGGAAGGGGGGGATTTGATTTCATACACATCATTCTTCTCTGACAAGACTTAATTCAAACTCCTTCCCTCAGTTCATGATCAAATTCACACAATTTGCTAAGGTTCAATTCCTTGATACCTTAACCCTTTATCCTAACTTAAGAATCTAATATCTCAAATTTCATTAATTAGAGGAAGCATGACAGTTCAGGTATTAACCAAGATAACATGCACCTCATTATATCCCTAGACTAAGGACGTGTATGGTGAGCTACCCCAAATGTAACAGACCCACCAACTGTATAATTAAATCTAAAATCATTTCATGGTTCATCTAATCATTAATCAAGAAGAATTAAATTAAGAACAAATCAAACTTCAAAGAGGTTTAATTGAAATCATCATGCCCACAATAAAGAGTTAACTACACATGGAGAGAAAGAAAAAGAACGAGATGAAGAAAAACTACATATTCTTGGTTGAACTAAGGCCCTGATGCATTTCAAGAATCCTTGTCCTTGTTCCAAATCGTTCGTGATCTCTAACCCCAGCAAAGAGTGTATGAATTTTTTTTCATATTGTCAGTGCTAACCTTACTAAAGATTACACATTGCAATACTCTATAACCTGAGAAAAAACTCGAATTTCATCAATATAAATCACTTTCCCTTTGCTATGTTTGAGTTGAACATTCAGACCACTAAACTGTGTGCTGGTAAAACTTAACTAGAAACTTTGTGGCATGAGCTTTCTTTAATGTGCTTTGAATTTTACATTGATCATAGCCGTGTCTTATCCTTGCTTATACTTTACTGTCTTTATTTTGCAGTTGTGGCAAATTAATGCGGCTGAGCAAATGATGGTGGATGATATGGCAATTAATCCTGATAAATATAAAGATAAAAAGGTGTCAGATTTGATTGATGAAGAAGATTTTGATGAACAAAATGTTGTTCAGTATTCCAAAGTAAAATATAAAAATACATTAATACCACAAATGACTATGGTGAGTATTATTCTTGTGAATTTACATTTATACATGGTTGTGGATTTGTTTACCTATTTTGATTTTAACACTTTGGCAGAAAACAAGTCTCAAAGAGCTCGATTTAGAGGCTGCACTTGTCGAGCGTGAGGTCGGCTTTCCATTTTTGCTAAAACCTTTTCTATGATATTGTTGTAATGCATGTATTACAGCTTGTTAGAAGGGGCCACCTTTTGTCAAGAGGGACGCCTTTAATTTTATTATTGATATTTTTGTCAAATTGTAGAGTTCCTCGACCTGTTACTGATACATGGTAGTTTTCCTCTTTTCAAAATCTGATGTTACCCTTTTGGTACACAGCACCTTGTTAAACTAGGCAAAGAAGCAGCGGACAGAGGTGAAAAATACAAAATTACCAAACTGAGGCGCAATATTGAGATGGATGAGTATGATTACATGCATTGGCGAAGATCATTTGAGGAAAGAGAAGCATTGATTAGAGACATGAGCTGGTACTGTTACGTTGAGATTCATCAACATAATTCCTTGTAATGATGCGTTAATTTTTTAACTATTTCTCCCTTTTGCAGTCGCAAAGCTCTTGGTCTGCCATTGGAAGAGCCTGGAAGGTATATGGATGCTAGTCATTTTGATAAAGACAAATATGATCCTACAAGTCCTCTGTATCGTTATGACTACTGGGGGGAACCTAAGAACTCAGAGAAGAGCATTCAAGAGCGGATGACTGATATTCATAACAAAAAAATTGTGGGCAAGGCAGATGTCTGGTATTCAATGTCCTACGATGATTGCGTCAAGGAACAGATGGAAAATGAAGCCCAGTCAAAGGAACAGGAAGGCAAAGATGAGGATGATCAAAATGATGAAGATGAGGAAGATGACGATGACTATTTTGACTTCAGTATTCTGAACTCTGTAGATAGTAATTTCTCAGATCAGCCTCATGTTAATGGGACCGAGTCTTCTACAGTATCAGGTGAGGGCATGTTTGAGGACTAATGTATGCAAATTAAAATGTACAGTTAGGCTGAGAAATGTGCATAAATTTTGACAATGGCAATCTAATTTATTTGTACCATTACGAAAAAATTTCTATGCATGCACTTTTATGAAGTCGCGAAAGAAAGAATCATTTTGGTTTTCTTGAAAAGAAAATCAAGACATTCTGCGAAATGTTAACCATGTAGTTTTAGACATTACTGTTTAAGAAAAATATTAAAATAAATTATTTTAGAAATAGTTTCTAATTTTTGTGCTATTTAAAAAATGCAACCAACAAGGATTTCTTGGAATTTTTTATGAATAACCGCCACCGCGTTTCTGGTAATTTGATGTTGTATGATCGTAGCTTGTTAATTCGAAAAGCTTTATCCAAAAAGGGTCTTAATTGGAGAAATTTTGTTCTATGTCGCATCAAAATGTATTATTAGGTTGTCAATATGGTCCCTAGCTAATAATCTCGAGTTAACGCTGATTGAAATACACTTATAAAATGACAAGTATCACATTAAATGCAAATGTTTCGTGCAAATGGTGTCATTGCGGTCATTTTCCTTTTTCCCAAAACCACAACCTTTGCTTTACTACAAATTTCTTCTTTAATGGTTTCACCAACCAACACTCAGTTCAATACGTCATGAAAAATAATCTTTATAAACTTAGCCAAACAAAAGAGCATCTGGTTTGCAGCGAACTAAGTTTTGGCATTTAGCCACTAAAATAATCCTATGAATAAACCTCCACTTCTCTTTCTCTTCAATATCACATTACCCCCCAATCAAACACAGAAAAGTACATCCTACTTAGGGCCTCCTCACCCAGCTACAACAATCAAACCAGACCCCCAAATCTCGGGAAGAATCAACTTGTACCTTTACAAAACTAAAATTATCAATCTCTAATTTTGGTTTTAAAACAACTATTTACTTGCTTTTAAATAATGTGCGACTTTAACCTTGCAACTCAAGAAAAGCAAAGACAACTCTAATGCCGATTAGGAAATAACTTATATACACTACTAGACTCGGTCAATCAAAAAGGAAAGAATAAATAGAAAGAATTGATTTTACCTGGCTCTAAAATATTTTTACATTGTCAGAGAAGCTAACTACTTGGAAGTCAGACACAGAACTTCATTTTTACAAGCAAAATTGGACATCCTGATTGATACAAACTTCCCATCCAAGATACCAAAGCCCTTCAATAAATGGGGGCTGCGAGCTTGCTATCCACATTTTCAGAAATCATTTCCCAAGTTAAAACCAAAATAATCAGAAAGAAGCAAAACCAAATCCAATATTCACTCCTTTGCTATAAGTTTTCGCTATTCCATCTTCAAACTTAGGTGTGAACTAGCATCAGACCATACAAATAGTGAGATATATTCTGCATCCCTCCTTCCTTAGTCCAGCAACTGCTCGCAAGAACCACCGTTTATATATTTGCCCAAAATAATGTTTCACAATCAAGGGGGACAAATCAGTCAATTTCTCCTTCTTCGACATCATTTGATGGTCCTGCAGCACCACTCGCAGGCAGTTCCTCCTCCTCCTCTTCCTCCTCCTCATCATCATCATCCTTCATATACAATCCTAGCTGTTCTAAGGGATTCCCCTGTAGCTTGATCCTACCCAATCCATTTTGAGGTTGATCTGTGCTTGTCTCCTCTTTGAAACTTGGCATAGGTTCGTCATGTACAGCACTCAGCATCTCAAGATCTTCCAAAAATTGACTGCTCTCGTTGATATCAACAGTTTTCTCCATCTGCAAACAGAACCATTCAGTCCAACATACAAGGAAGCTGAATTTTCACCTACCATACTTTCCTTTTCAATGTTACCTTTTGCAAAGCTTGACGGGCTGCTTCTCTTTCCAGTTCCCTTTTCCTTTTGGCTTCAGCTGCAGCTTCTGCTTCAGCCTTCCTCCGAGCTTCTTCTGCAGCCTTTGCCTCTGCCTGTAACCGTGCTTTCTCTAATGCACCATAAACAAAATTACAACTGTCAGTTGATTCTTGAATCCGAGGCAATATTTTGATAAAACTGAATATTTAAAACAACAAACACACCTTCTTTCTGCCGCCGTTCAAGATCTTCTCGCTCTATCCTAAGTTTTTCAGGATCCCGCTTTTCATCCTGAGATCAAGACAGAGTTGAAATACAAAACAAAAAAACTAGCAAAAATGCTGGCAAAGCTTTCATGAAAGACAATAATGGTGGTAAATTGGTAATTACTAGATTTAATGATACATTAGCCGTCACAGACCTGCTCTACTGGTGGAAGGAGAAAAAAATTACTAGATTTTGATGTTTTTCAAATGTCCGCACTTCACCCAATAGACCTGTTCTAGTGATGCAAGGAATTAAAATTGCAATCAAAGCTTTACCCCCTTAACAAACCTTTTCAAGGGCTTTCTCTTGAGCTTTAAGAATGGTGTCAGCAAAACGGCTCCTTAATAAAGCTGCACGGTAGAGCTTTTCGGGAGAGACTTGCCTCTTAGATGCAGCACTCTCCCCTAAAATGTTACAGCATGAACGGTGAGATCATACCCTCAAAACAAACAGCAGACAGGTTTCTTCAATTTTTCAAGCTTACCCTCTTGATGGCTTTCTGGTTCAGAAGCAACAAGCTTACTCTGGGAAGTGTGATCAACTTGGCCTCCCACATTTGTTGAATCTAAAGAAAGAGATCATAAGCTAAAAGGCAACAGTGGCTGAGGCATCCTCATAAAAAATAATCCAAACAAACCCAATACGGACATCATTACTGACATCAACTTTGGTACTCACCCTTTCCAGTTTCTGAATTACCAGGATCCCCTTTGTTTTGATCTAAAGTCAAGCCAGATCCTACATTTTCCTGCAGTACGTGGCTTATTGTTAGCAATGATATTGATCAAACCACTAGCCTTTCCCTTTTATGCGGAATACCATGACATCTGAAACCATATGTATCCCAATTACCTTGGTACCACTAAGAGGCTCTGATGTTTTAGCTATATCCAACTCACTGCCAGATGAACTACCCGAGTCTGAATCTGTTACACCACAATTACACTTAATCATTTGCATGTGACAGACAAGAATAAATTATTCCTGACATAAAGAACTCATTTTTAGGTGATTAATGTTGCAATGATCATGAGTCAAACAGGCAGAGTTGCTAGTATCTAATGAATTTAAAAGAAACAGTTAACATATCCTGAAAAGTGAAAAATGTCAAAGTATGCACTAACACGAACCACTGGATGAAGTGCCAGATTCACTACTAGAGCTGCTTGAACTACTACATTTACTGTTTCTATGGTTACCATCTTTTTCAATCTCTAATGGAGGATAAGTTGAAATAGGAGGATCATTTCCACCAACAATGTCCACATCCTCCTCAACCAGTTCATTGCCTGAATTTGCAGTGAGATAAAAGACCACACCTGGTGTCAATTATTTATAGAAAAAAGGTACGAAAAAACATAACAGCATAAGAAAAAGAATATACCTTTGCCCTGCACCGGAGAATTACTGAACCCTGATTCATTCAGAGGCTGCATAAAAATCAAGCAAGCAAAAAATGGTCAGTCAGAATGATACCCGCCATATATGCTTTGTAGACATCTCACATAATAATAGTTTGGTACATGCATAATCAGGGAACCACCTATCTTGTCTACGCCTCTTAAAACACTACATAGAATTTTTATCGTCAAATTTCATTAATTAAATTGTTGGGTTGAATGTCATCATAAGGCAAGTCTTCCTGTAACTTGATAGGATTTACAATTAGTTGATCTACCTTTTCTTGTCGTTATCATATGCTTTTAATATTAATTTCCAGAACGACTAGTCAATAAAAGACTTAGTTACGAGTATATAATTTAAGTCACAATAATATCAAAAAAGATGGGCAAATATTAGTTATACAGAGAGGGGGAGTGAGAGACCTCCATTTCACATTGTCCGGCTTTTGCCTGGGATCTTTTCTTCTCCAGCAAATAATCATCCAGAAGCTTCCGCAGTTTGAACAGGGTATCATCACTAAGAGCATCGATATCAATTTCAATTTCATCATCATTGGTTTGCCCTGCATTATAACTTTGCTCTCTCAAGAAATCAACAATAGCATCAGGCAGCTCCCCAAGCATTGCCTCCAACTCTACACTCAATTTATGCTTCTCCTCTACAGTCATGATTTTTTTAAGAGGCTCAGGCTTGACATTATTTGATGTAATTTTCTTCTTTTTTGTGGGAGGAACTCGATCAGAAAATTCTGTATCCACGCGAGTAGTTCTAGAAGGCTCAGATGGGACACAGTCAATAACAGGAATTTTTTTTTCTATTGCCTTCCATCTCGATTCAAAAAATTTATTAAGGGTATCTGCCATGAGGTGTACGTCATTGCCTGGTGGATTATAAGTCATTGCATTTGAGAAAGTCAGTCGCACATCAGCAGCAAAATCCATGAGATTTAAGTAGTCACCAGAGGTTATTCTCCTCTTCACAGTACCCAAATCCATTGGATGTTTGATTACAGTGAAATAATCCGGAATGTTCAATTTAACAACATCAACTGGTGTGTTAAAAACCCAACCAAATTGATGAGTCATCAATCGGTTAAGCAATGACTCACACGGTTTCAGCATCGCAGCATGTGAGGTCATTGGCGCAGCAGGTTTTGGAAATTCAGGACGCCCAGATATAGTTTTCTTTGTCTTGGGACCACTATTTGCTGGTAAGGGCCTCTTCTTACCATGTGGCACCGATACTTCCATTGTCATATGCTGGCTCTCCAGCTTAGGCCTCTTCTGCCCTGCACTGCAGCTCCTAATGTCACTGGAGGGTGACAATCCAACAACATTTGAGTTCATAGCCTCAACTTTCTTCTGAAATTCCTTTACCTGTTCAAGTTCCCATGTCAACCTCGTTTTCAAATCCTTTCTCTCAAAACCCGACATCCTTGACAAAGAGAAAAGTTGAAAAGGTACATCAAAACTGCCATAACCACCGGTATTCAAACCAGGACATTTCCTCTTTGGTGCACAAGAATCTGCTGATGCCGTCAGCTCCGTATCAACCCTTCCCAAGCTACCCAACCCTTCCGATTCACCCATAGTCTCAACAGCATGCCGAAAATCAGGAACAAAGCCAGCAGCATAAGCTTTAGAATATTTCCTAGACTTCCCCATATTCTGTGAATGAGAGTACTTTCTGGATTCCTTTTGTCCAGCAAACTCTATAGGTACAGTTGGTGCCATAAGATAAAACTCCAACAACTGCACATATCAACGCCGACAACAAATTTTACTCCCACACAACAATCTCTGAGAAAAAACCAATCCCCCGAAGCACAAATCAAGTCTTATCCTCCAAATTTTAAAGCAAAATATCATAAAACCCAGTGACGGGTGTACTTCTCTCATACCCTATCGGCCTAAGTCAGTTTGTCGGTTTCCCAATTCGCTTCCAATAAAAAAAATGTGGAAAGAAAGACGAGGCTTTCCTTTTGGAGGCCGTGACTTAATCCGATGCAAGATTCCTCAAAATCCCTATTGGCACAGCCAAGTGAGCAATGAGACGCTCATTATTTAAAACGGAGGAGAGAAACAGAAAAACGAAAGAATTGCGAAAATGGAAAGGAAAGCGAAAAGAATAACCGAAGCATAAACCCTAGATCTCAAGGATGCGCGATGGAAGGGAAAGAAAAATGTGCGAAACCCTAAGGAGAATCCAATTGAGAACCTGGGTGTGTATAGCGTGACCTCCCAAATGCAATGTGGTTGAAACCCTAACAGCGACGCGTTTCCATTGCAGAGGCTCACCACCTTCTCAACTCAGCGCAACACACAAAGAGAGAGCAAATCGCGAAGAAATGCAAACGCTGCGATGCCAAAAGGGTTAGATCGCTCTCTCCTCTTTCTACTTAAAGACTCTTTTCCTTTCCACCATCTCAAGATCCCACGGCCCACACTCCATCACGCCTCCATCTTAATCGCACGCTCACTGATGCTTTTCCTCTTTCTCTCTCTTTCTCTCCCTCTATATATATTTTTTATACTTTAACACATAATCATATAAATTATACCAGGATGATTTTAGCAATAAAACTAGCATATCTTTTTATCCATAAACATAAATTATTCAATGAAAATTTAGAATAATAATATAATTACGTTATTTGGTATTAGGTAATAAAGAAATATATTATTTGATTCAATTGCATCTTTAAAAGTAATTTAAAGATTTGTATTTGAAATATTTTTTATTTTTTATCGTAACTGATTTTCCATTTCTTTAACTCAAATATATTACTTTTATCATAATTAGCGAAAAAACTTATCTTACCTGTATTCACGTAATTCAAAAAATAATACAATTTAATATATATATATATATATATATTAATTTATAAAAATAGTAACAAACAATCATATAATGTATGATATATTGAGTAGAAAATAAAAGATACGCGATAAATCAAAAATATATTATAAATTTGGTAACCATAAGATAAATCAGATAATATTATTTTATTAACTATACACGAAATAGTCTACTATTAATCCTATAAATTAGCATAAACACATTTATTAATATATCATTCGCTCCTATACAAAGAGTTTACTTAATCTTTGGAAAATTTTTTGCAGATTAACTTCCGATCGAGAGGCAATTGTTTAAGCAGCCAGGAGTAGGTTTTATCTAGGTCGAGATAGCCTCAAAGGAGCACAGTAGATACTTTCGACAAGGCAGATGGCAAGCGAGAGAATGACAGAGGCCGAACAAATAACTTTGCTCCAAATCTTACAAAGAGAGATGGTAGAAATGCGTCAAAAGATACAAGCCCTCCAACAGAAGAACGAGGAGGAAATACGAATCCTCCAAGAACAAAATGATCAAATGAAGCAACAACTAGCCAAGATCGTATGCAGACGAGAGTCTCGAAGGCGGGACCCAGAAATTAGGAGACCACCGCATGCACCAAGGCCTCAAGGGTTGAATTTGGAAGCCGAAAGACAACCCTTCCCGAAAAAATCCTCCTCAAAACGTACGCTCATTTTGGAGGACGAACCAAAGGGACACCCCTTTACTCATGAAATCATGAAAGCACAACTTCCTCCTAATTGGGAAGGGCTAAACATTGATCTTTATGACGGAACTACAGATCCGGACGATCATGTGAACATATATAAAACACAAATGAGTCTTTATACGTCAGACAGCTCGGTGTTGTGTCGAGTATTCCCCACATCATTAAAGGGAGGGGCACTCAGTTGGTTCACAAGGCTTCTCCCTAACTCGGTGGATTGCTTTAAAACACTTTTGTCCAAGTTTGGTACTCAGTTTGCAACTAGCCGACCGTATTATCTTACATCCATTGCACTTATCGATATACGGCAAAAAAAAGGTGAATCACTTCAAACCTTCATGGAGAGGTTCGGTAAATTATCTTCAAAAATCCGAAATCTTAATCTGGAAGTGGCCATGCATCATTTGGTGGCAGCACTACGGCCACGTTCGCCGATAGTTTATACAAGAAACCAGCGACTAACTTAGATGAATTGAGACAACGAGCAACAAAATTTATGCAACTTGAAGAATTGCGTGATTATCACAATCAAGTACGAAAATAAAAGAGAAGGAAAACGACCAACAGATCAGAGACGATTGTTTAAACCGGTAACAAGTACTATCTAGACCCTACATATGAACTATCTAAACCCTACACAAATACATATACTATCATTTTAAAAGAAAAAGTTAGTTTTTTATTTTTTTTAAATAAAGAAAACTATTTTATTAAATAAATAATTTTTTTAATTAAATCATAAAATTGTTCAATTAAAAGATAATGTTAAAAAAAATTATTAAACAATATATTCTCTTTATATTCTTTTAGCTGGTTCGCACTCTCTCTGTTACTTCGCAATTTTTAAATATTTTGTTATGTTATCTTTTGTTATAAATATTATATTATAATTTTATAATCATTATAATTTTATTGAATTATAGATTTATAAATGTCATTACAAAATTTATTATATATTTTCAAACATTATACAATTATTTATTTTATTAAATAAATAAATATTTTTATTTATTTACTGAAGATAAATAATTTAAACACTGTTGATTTTTTTCTTTTAAAAAAAAAATCTATTATTAGAATAACTATTAAAATAAATATATTATTAAATTATAAAAATATTTTATTAAAAGTAACTATATATAGAGAATAAAACTGGAAAAAAGAATGTTGACATAAAATATATACACTAAAATAAAATAAAATACTGTGATAAAAAAAATGTGTATGACCAAAATAATAGCTAGAAGGCGATTATAATTATTATATATTATTATAGATATATCAGGATTTCATTGAATATAAATCAAGATAAAATATAATTAAGTACTATATTATTTAAATTAGTTATTATTTTAGAATTTAAAATATAATGTTGTTTTAAGTTATTATTATTATTATTAATAAAATTTATAAATTATTTTTTAAATTAATATTTATTTAAAGACTAAATTTTTTTAATTTTAAAAATAATATTTAATTTATTTAATATAGTAATTAATTATTTTTTACCTCAATTTTTATTGAATGATTTTTTTAGTATATTCAGTATTTTTGTACTTTTATCCTTAGTTATTCATAGAAATAAGAATATCACTATAATATATTGATTTAATAACTTTTCTTTCTCAATTATATCCTTGAAAATATAATAGTTATCAATTTAATAATTTATCTTTCTCTTAAAATTATTAATTACAAGTCAAATAATGTATTTTAAACTTCATTTTCTTTTCGTTTTCCTTTTATTTTTTAGGCAGACACACATTCTTGTTTTCATATATCTTACTTTTTTTCTATCTTTTGATTAATCTATACAAAATCTATTTTTTAAGTTAGATGAATCCAAATTCAGTTTTTCACTGACTTTGTTCCAATTCTTCCATCTTCCTTATATATGCATTGTGTTTTTTCACAATAAGATTTTTGTTTTTCTATGATCATTTCATTAATCTCCCCTGCTCCCATTTTCCAAATTATATTATTTTTTTTCTAGATTTTGTTCCAATTCTTCCATTTTTCATCTTCCTTACATTAATTGTGTTTTTTAATTTATGATATGGTTTTTGTTTTTTTAATTTTTTTGTTTTTCTATATTATTAATAGTTATAAGAAGAATGTAAGTGAAAGGCTTGCCATTTTCGTGATCTGGAGCTGAAGGGAGACGTGGGTGAGGTTTGGACAGAGCATGAAATTATTAAATTTCAATTTATTTATTTATTTCATAGTTAAAAAAATAAGTTAAAATCTCTCCGGGTTTCAACTTCTGTTTGAAGGATTAACTACATTTTTTCTCAGATAACTTTATTTATAATTTGTTACATTTTCTTATCATATCAAATTTGTTAAAACAATATAATTATCTATTACGGTAAAAGTTACTTATTTGAATTAGTTATATTTTTTTTATCATATATTAATGGTCATATTTTTTAATTATGTATTTTTTTTTTAAATCATCAGAACAATGTATTACTGTAAAAGTTAGCTTTTTGAATTAGTTATATTTTCTTACCATATATTATTTTAATATTTTTTATCATATAAAATTTGTTAAAATTCATAAAATTATGTTGGTTAAAACCTTATATTACTGTAAAAATTAGTTATGTTTTCTTATCATATAATATTGTAATATTTCTTATCATATAAAATTTGTTAAAATCATATAATTGTGTATTACGGTAAAAGTTGGTTCTTTGAATTTGTTATATTTTTTTATCATATATTAATTGTAAAAAAAATATTATATTAAAGTTCTTAAAATTATATAACTATGCATTACTTATTTTTTTTAACTAGTTCTATTTTTTTATCATATATTATTGTAATATTTTTTATCATATAAATGTAATATTAAAATTATAATATAATATTATTATATAAATATATTTAAAAAATGTGGATAAGTGCAACAGTTTCTACTAATCAATACTTATATAAAGGAAATAAGTATAACTTTTTTTTTATATATAAATTTGTTGCTATTTTATTCTTATTTGTTTTTACTAGTTTAGGGGTTAGTATGCATAAATTATTTTTTTTAAAAGAAATCTAGAAAATCATTTATAAATTTGTAATCTTAAACTTGAGCATCTTATAAAAACAAATATTTACTCTAAGTAATACACTTAAAAGAAGCTAGAAGATAAATATTTACTAAAAGTAAATAAGGAACATACTATGAAAAAAAGTATGAAAAAATAATATATTAAAGTAATGAAATAAAATATAGATTTGTACTTGTAAATATATGTTATTGATGAAATAATGAATAAAAATACTTATTGATATTTAATACACAAACAATACTTGTGAAAATAGGCTAAATATATAAGAAGAGATGGTTGAATTGTGTATTTAAAATTTTCAAAAAAAAATTACAAAGCTTCATTTGATAAACACGAATAGACAAAGTTTAATAGACTCATTGTCAATCAAGTTTTCTAAAAGACTATGTCTGATCAAGAGTCGTCAGGCGTAATTTGAAGTTAAGAAATGAATTGTCTAAAGTACTTTTCAAATGTCGTTTTTACAAATCTCTCCTTAAACTTGTTACAGATTGATAACATGTAATGTAAAAAGATAAGAGTTGAAAGATTATACAAGGTATTTTTGTAATAGATCGTGTTATAACCAAACTATATCTAATTCTTGATCAATAAGATCAAGGTCCCACTAATACAAACTAACGATGCAAGGTACAAAACAAGTATTATCTAATCACTTATGGCTAAACTACAAGTATTCTTTAGACACAACCACTCCTGACTAAACACGAGTATTCTTTAGATCTAACCATTCCTACTAAACACGAGTACTCTTTAGACACAATCACTCTTGACTAAACATAAGTATTCTTAGGACCCATCCACCACTCCTAGCTAAAAATGAGTATTGTTTGAAATGCAACCACTTATGCATAAGCATGAATATTCTTTGGAACGTAGCTATCGTTGACTAAGCACAAGTATTATTTAGAGCACATCCACTTTATGTATTCTTTAAAACACAATCACTCTTAGATAAACCACTTTGTTTATCCAAAGGATGTGACATAAAATATCACATGTTACTAACTAAAAAAAGGTAATGTTTTAAGACGAATATAAGATGATAAATACTCTTTTAGGTTTATATGAGCATAAACAATGTTCTTACTCACACACTAAGGCTAAAGGGTTGCTAAGGATTGAAAGCGATTAGAACAACTTTCGTAAGTGTCATCAATATGTCGTCTTCATGAAGATTTTCTTTATATAGATTTGAGAAGAAAATAGTAGTTGTAAATCCTTGTGGAACTATTATGAGGCTTACAAGTTTTTCATCTTCTTTGAATGTCATTTGACTATGTTTAAGCACATAGACACATTAAAGGCTCTTCATGCAACATTAAATGTTGTGGCTTCTTTACGCAACTTCTTTGATACATGACATAACTTATCAAGCCTAGGTATGTAGCTTTTTTCCTCTTCAACAAAAAGTATGGAGCCTAATATAGTTGCTTGATATATAAAAAATCTTACTTATTTAGGAGTATAAACTAGTGAGAAATATTGTATAGAGGAAGAAAGTGTACTTAGATCTTCTATCACTTCTTCTTGAGATTTTTGTGTTGTTATAAAGATGTTGTTTCTCATTATTTTTCCTTATTTCTAATTTCAAGAAGCACTTTAATCTTTTTACTGTGTGGTATATTTTCAAAAGATTATCATAAATTATTATAAGTTCTAAACTCTATAACCTATAAATTATTATAAGTTGTAATCTCTAATAATTTTTTGCAGTAAATTTAGGTACATGAATATATTAAGAAGGATTTACATTACTCATTGGTTAGGAAATTTTTGAAATTGATATAAGATATAATAAGAAAGTTTTTATAAAATTAGTTTAGTATTATATTTATGCGTTGTAGATGGTTGAACTTAGACCTAACACCATTATTAGAGTTCTAGGAGAACTAGATAAATTTAATGGAATGAGTAACAATGTATTAAATATATATTGTAAGTAGATTTGAAGATGTTGGTTGTTGAATAAGTGGACGATACCCATTTTGATGATTATTGTACTGCCCAGTACCAAAAGGTATGGAGTAGTTAATACCCACCCACGATAGTGGGAATCAATCATCTATAATTACCACTTCTCTTGTTAATACTAGAAAGTAACCGTTCCCCATCCTCGTGGAAATCAACCTACTATTTGATAACAGTAATAGTTACTGAGACAAGTTACAAGCCCAAAAACCTATCAATACCATTTTAGGGAGTGTTCTTCTCACACTAATTACTTTCACTTATTACTTACTTATTCACATTTCTCAAACTCTTACCGACTTGAGCATCGAAGAGTGTTTTACAAGTGGACCACTATTCGAATTTCATCACCAAAGCTCGACAACCCTTCATAGAAGAGGTCAATCAACTTACACAACTTGGAGATCTACCTCGGACGACTCCAACTCATCCTCGGTAAGAAAATTTGGCTCCCACTATAGGGCCCTGATAAAACTCTTCATTGGTCATAACTCTTATGGTACTCACCAGACACTAAACAATGGCATCAACATCCTATTTAGAGATGGATCCATATGCTCTAGGAATCCCTCATGATCCACATTGATAATGTCCTCCAAAGGAATAAAATGGTTGTTCAACATGCCATCTCTAGCATACAAAAGGACATAGAGCTGACGAGGAATCAACATTAGGAAGAAATCCAATCCCTTGGAAGACAAGATCATAATGAAATATTGACTCTTCACAAGTAGATCACCTCACTCTAGCATGATTGGGCGACCCTCCACTTAGAGTAGGCAATGAGAAATTGCACAAATCAGGAAGGGGAGTCTCGTCCTGCACCTCCTTAAAAAATGGTCGAGGACGATGGTAGAGTCTTGTTGAGTATACAAGGAAAATTGAATGCAAACGTTCCACCAGTTCCACTAGTTCCAAATCATAGTGTATTAGTGAGGACAGTTGATGTTGATCACAACCAGGAACTTGAGTTTGATCACACACTATAAAATCTTGGTTGTGCCTTGGGAACATGCAAACATTAACATGTTTTCATCCTTTTACCCTCGAGGTAATGCATGTCCAGTTACCAGAGACATGGCGGTGGCAAAACTTTGAAAGATATGATGGGTCCTCGGACCTGACAACTCACAACAAGGCCTATCTTACTCAAGTCAATCTTTTTTCCATAGATTTTTGCTTACATTGCCAACTATTCCCAAATACCTTGAAAGGAATAGCTCTTAAGTGGTACTACTTGTTACCTCCTCTCTCGATAGAATCTTTCAAAACCTTCTACAACATGTTTAAAACTCGGTTTGTACATTGTAAGCCCATTGTAACAGATTCCACGTCTCTTCAAAATGTTATTCAAGGAGACACTGAGCCATTACGACAATATATGACTCGGTTCGCCAAGGCATCCATGAACATCTCCGACTTGCATCATGTCGTAACTATGCATTCCATGAATTTAGGGCTCCAACCAGGCTCTTTCTTTGACTCTTTGTACACTAATTGTTCAACCATCATGGATGCCCTCCAAGAACGAGCGACTAGATACATCAACATTGAAGAGAGCTCAGAAAATGAGTTAAGGTTAAATTGTTCTTCCTCCTCTAGCCCAAAACTTCAAGAAAAGGCACATAAACAAGTTTGACACATATACACCTCTTAACATTAGACGCTATGTAGTGCTACAAGAAGCTTTCAATCTCGAGCTTGTTCGACATATTCCCAAATGAAGAGATAGAATCAGAAGAATAGGAAACAAAAGTAGACATACCTAAGTGAGAGTAAACAACAAATGTATAAACAAGAGTATGGAGAATGAAAATAGAGAATGAGAGTAGAGCGTACACATCAACACCAACCAAAGCAAATGAGTGAAAGGTGACAAAGTATTCACTTTTTGGATTTTATAAGTTTTGAAAACACCTCATTTAAAACCTTAATGCTCAAAAGGCTATGAACAAAAAGACAAGTGCAAAAAATGAAACATCACCTCGGTCTAAGGCAACACATCCATTTGTGGCCTCTTTTGGGTGAAACGTCAGTCGTCAAACTAACGTGGCACCACAAAAACGTACAAGTCATCATTAGAAATAAAACTCCCTTATTAAAATCTTCATTAATGCTTATAGGATTTTGTTCCTCTTATTATGACATGTCATTATTACTGCTTTAATTACTATTTATTAGTAATAATAATTCCCACCTTAATTGCATTGTAATCATATTAAACTCAGAATATCGAGTTTGAGAAGCTCGGATCATCAAGCTAGAAAAGTATGGATCGACAAGCTATGTAAAAAGTCGCAAATTCTGACTTATGACTAGTCGTGAAAACATTATCTATTTTGAGAGCTCAACAAAGACACAAATAGAGCTAAAATTCAAAATAAAAGTCCTATTACCCTAAAATCGGGTTCCCAATCTTGGAAGTTTGTGTACTGCCTAGTATGGAAAGGCATTGAGTAGCTAATACTCACATGCGACAGTGAGAATCAACCACTTGCAGTTGTCACTTATATCGCTAATGGTAGAAAGTAATCACTCCACATCCCTGTGGAAATTAACCAAGTATTCGATAACGGTAAAAATTATTGAGACAAAGTTATAGGCCCAAAACTTGTAAATACCATCTCACGAAATGTTCTTCTCACACTCATTACTTACTCCACTACAAGAAAATCATCAAATAGAAACCAATTTTTAGAGACCAAAATAATTAGTTGCAATAGTAACTAAATTAGAGACCTTTTTGAGAAACTAAAAAAAAAAGATTTCTAAATTAGTTTCTATTATTGTGAAATAGTTTCTAAATTGGTATCTAATTAGCTGTCAGGGTTTTAACTACCAATTATTTAGATTCTAAATTTGGTAGCAAAAACCTTAGTTGCTAATTAGATACCAATTTAGAAACCATTTAACAATAATATAAACTAATTTAGAAAGCAAAAATTTATTTAGTCCCTAAAATGGTATCTAATTTAGTCACTACAACAACTAATTATTTTTTGTCTCTAAAATTGGTTTCTATTTCCTGATTTTCTTGTAGTGCTCATTCATATTTATAAAATTCTTATTGACTTAAGCATTAAAAATCTTCTGCAACTATACCACCACTATTTTTATTACCAAAGTTTTGTAACCCTTCACATAATAAAGGTCAATCGACTCGCACAAGTGTAATATCCACCTTGAACGAAACTCGTCCTCAGTAAAACAATTATCAATTACAGAACCATGAATTGGTTACTTATGTTGTAGGAGCAATTCGAGGAGACACGAAGTTTACTTGGTGGGTAGCCCAAACCGAGCCGCTTCTAATGTCCTTAGACATTTGCATCAGTTGACAACTTGGCACACTCCTATATGAGCGACTTACTCATGCCCAAATTTTGGAAAGCTTCAACTGTACATTGTATAAAAACATTTCTCAAACTGTTAATAGTGGGTTAAGTTTGAAATTCCTCACTGATAACCATGTCATGTTTGAGTATAATACGAAAATCTTATAAAATATATTTAATAGTTTTGTCGTTTTCCAAGAACCAATTCATATTTTTGTTGTAAAACATAATCTATAATATTGCAAAACAGAAATGAAAAAACAAAGCGTGTGCAGAAACGGAAAATAGAGTGTGCGCACAAA
>Ga0123342_1001070_pt1 | contig 45606 bp, 21 predicted proteins | sample Turbeawhitnodule_FD_89960 | JGI IMG/M metagenome (GOLD analysis project Ga0123342, IMG submission 89960) | Root nodule microbial communities of legume samples collected from Mexico - Turtle bean Mexico white nodule | ecosystem: Host-associated > Plants > Roots > Nodule | place: Mexico: Nepantla...
ATGGAGAGTTCCTCCTTCCATTCAAGACTGGTGGTTTTTTAGCAAAGGCACCAGTACTTCCTGTGATTTTAAGATATCATTACCAGAGATTTAGCCCTGCCTGGGATACCATATCTGGGGTAAGTACTTAAATAGTAATAAAGTGTCACGTTTTTTGCTGGATTCTGATTATAAAAGCCAATCTTATACCAATATATAAACTGTTCTATTCCGATAACTCTTATATTTTGAATCTAGAGGTGTACCTAAGGTTTGAATTCTATGTAGTTACTTTTTTCTTGAATGTTCTTCTGAAAGTATGATGCCATGTCTGAAATTGTGAGAAAGCTAGTGGAACTCTTTATTCTCACTTGACTTCATACTTGGTAGTTGATAGTGCAATTTCTTTTTATTTTTTCTTTTGCGTGAGTAGCTCAAAAGCATTCTTTCTACATGTGTAAAGCGTAAAAAGTTGTAGTACGTTTTAGAACAGAGACCAGCTTTTGTCCTTCAAAGGATGCTGTGTTAACCATCTAGGAGAAACGATTTGTTGCTGCTATTACTATTCTTATTTTAATGTTATCTGCTCATTTTCTATAAGAAACTCTAATAAAATTTAATTCTTTGAAATCTTTTGGTGTAATTTCTATTGTAGAAATTGTCATCTTTCTTAGTAACATTTGTTTTTATTCTTTTATTTAAGTGTACATTTACGTTGGCAGGTGCGGCATGTGATATTTCTCCTGTGTCAGTTTGTGAATTATATGGACGTGATCCGATTACCTGTTTACCATCCCTCGGAACAGGAGATGGATGATCCTAAACTTTATGCAAATAATGTTAGAAGGTTGATGGCTTCTGAGGTATTGTTTTCTCTGAGAAAAAAAAATCACTGTTTCTCTACTGTAGTGTTAATTAAATAGTTAAGGATATAGGTGTTTTCCTGTTCTATGACTGGAGTCAGTCTTTAGTCACATGTGTATAAATTGACACCGAGACTTTACAGTCACACCAAATAATTCTTTAAAGAACTTGCTTTTTTGGGCAACCCATCTGTTGAAAAATTGTTTATTCTTTCTGCATTTTCAGAATTGAGTTAAAAGTGCTACATGCTTTAATTGCTGGTATTTTCTTTTCTTTTCTTTGAAAAGTATATTGTAAATTAATTTTGTATTTACTTTTTTAGCGTGATATATGTTGTAAACTAATTCAACTGTGGATATTTAATTTTTGTTTTGGAGGAAATGTTAGAATATTAGGACTAGGTGTTTTGGGAGTCTTGTATTGTTGCTTTGCTTGTAATGTTAATTTGCTCTCCTTATTAGTGGGCTTGTACTAAATTGTCCCAAGCCATACACTGGTACTTGACTTAGATTGGTAGTTTAACTAGGTGTTTGTGGTTTGTATTCAATACAAACAATGCACAACTTACTCTCAAAATACTGTTACACTTGGAAGTTATTCGGTAGACAGAAGTGTGAATCAAAGCCATCTTACACCATATAATCTGTTGGATGACTTTCTTACAGTGTCTATCATTAGATTGGAAGTTTTATATTCAGCTGAAACTGTATTTTGGCGTACCTTGATAACTCTAAACTTCTACTACTTTTCAAATATAGAAAAATATTAACTGTGTGTGCACACTCACATACATGCAATGCTGTTTGGTTTAGCAAATTATAGAAACGGTTAAATGTTAATTGAGTATAATATTTAATTTTATGATATTGTCCCTGTAATTTTCATTTTCATCTAGCATAATGGGATTGTTAGCAGTTAGAATTTCCGTTTCTGTTCTGAATTTAATAAGTAGAGTATGTTTTCGGTTTCAAATAAGGTGGTCAGTTGTTGACATATTTTTTAGGGATACGGAGTTAAAATTTAGCTCATATTTTTAGGAAACGACCCACTATTCTGTGAATGAAATTAGCGGGTGCAGATGATGTTTTCTTTGTTGTGTTTGTACGGCTATGAAGCCTAAATTGCATTTTGAATTCAATAAAACAAGGTATTGAAAAATAGAAAAAACTCACTATTGTGTTTAACATGGATACACTTAAAAATCTTACACACTTTCACTTTCAAGGGCTGTCTAGTGAAAATCAAAAGCTTAATTTCCTATTTTACTTTATTTTTATCGTATATCTTATTTTGCTTCCATGTTATACCATTTACAGCAAAGTGTATTGACCTATATCTTATTATATAACTCTGTTGATGCTAGCTTATTTATTCTATGTTGTGTGTTGTACTTGCAGGGTAATTTGATACTTTCTGATATTGGGCTTGCTGAAAAACGAACGTATCATGCTGCTCTCAATGGTAATAATAGCCTGCCTAGTGTTTTGCATCAGAAAGACGAATGATAATTTCTGGCCCCAGTCTCAAATGAAATGTAGTTCAAGTCGAGTTTTAGTTTCAAACTTAGTGTCTCTGCTTAAGAATGGTCGGCTTGCGTGAGGGGTATTTATAGCTAATTAGTATACATTCACCTAAACATCTGAATGGTACTTATGTAATTTTATTGTAAATAATGTGACCAATAATGTTTAATTGATGGTGTTCTATTGAGGCCCACAATTCAAGATCTATTAGTGTTTCTGTTCGTTCACGTTTTTGATTGTGATAAATGACCTGAACTCATTTGAGAAAGACCATGTAACCTTAGATCTGAATCTTCTTTTTCGTTTTCCTGCAGGTTTGTTTTCCCAATGCTAATTCTTCGGATTCGTGGTCTGTATATTCATTGTATGGTTCCGTTATTTATCAGGAAAGAAAAGGAAATTAATATAGAAAATTATGTGCAGAGCAAGAATTCATATTTGAAATGTATTTATCTGATAACTGCATCTAGAGTCTAGAGCATTAACGGATTTCTGAGCGGACGCTCAATGTATGTATATAGGGTCTTCTAAAATATCATTTCCGATTATTCTTATTATTTAATGTTTGTTGCATTTGGTAGAGCGACTTGGGTGCCATTTTTTTCGGGGGGTGATGATGAGTTAACGGCAATAGAAGCTGTTTAGGTTGATTCTTTAAGTAATCTAATTTTATTGGAGCAAATGAGTTATTACATACTTCATGTAAAGGTTGTTATAGGAGAAACAATCTACGTTGCTTAATTTTTTAAGTCAAAAAGGGTTTTGTGTGATAGTGACAAGGTAAAATATTATGAATTATTAAAGATAACTTGAGAACTCAAGTCGGATTTTGTTTTTGTGGTGAAATTATTTAGTACTCAAATTATGTGGCGTTAGAAGACTTGTTGCAAAAAAATTAAGAATTCTAGGTATAAAGGTTAATTTTAGCTTAACTCGTAAGAATCTTAATTATAAGAACTATGGGAAGATAGTAGTCTATATAATGTTAAAAGTATTTATTTAAAATTTAAAAACTAGGAAAGATGTATACGAATTAAAGAGATAATAAATGTTTAATATTCTGAAAAATAGTGTATTTTATTATATAAATTAATAATATAATTGTTGGTCTTCCGTGAAAGAAATGCATGAAGTTGAATGTATTCTGAATATTTACAAGTAAACGCAATATGCATATAGATAAAAAATATATCTTTTTTACACACTTTAAAAGTCATCTAAAACGTTAAAGATGGAATATTTGTTTAATATTTGGGAGCCATTTACTGGGTAAGTTCTCTAAGAAAGGAAAGCTAAAATTTGTTTCTCTCATAATCGTAAAATTACATTTGCAACTTTGTTAATGGTTGGATTAGACTGGAATTTTATCAGTAGATTCGGCACACATGTTTCTTAATCCAATTGACTGGTTCGTTGATTTTTTGCCTGCGGGTAATAGATGTAGAGTATTTCAGTACTATTTTTTTAATGCTTTCATCTTCTTGATTCTTTATTTGGAAGTTTGTGTTTTATTTGTCTGGTTAAATAATGAAGATTAGATTCACGTCTTTAGTTGAATGGCGAAAATATATATATTTTTGAGTGATTGTAACCTCTTAATAACAGATAACTAACAATGATTTGACATAAGTATTAATAATTTGTTTTCTAAATTAAGTTGTGTACAGTATAATTGCAGCAAAATTAGGGAAAGTAATCTTAAGTTGAAAAGAATTTCCAATGAAACAGAAAAGTGAAGCTGATAGAATGACTGTACCTTCAGGTCAGTGACCTCTTTCTATATATTGTGCAGTAGATATACAAGTAAGAAAAATAAACTATCGTGTTGAAGGGGAAAAAATATTGGTGAATTCATACCAGACAGGAAAATTACTTATTTTCGACCCAATATACTACAATTGCTACGAAATTAGTTACAGGTATATAAAGTAACACTTGCTTTTGTAATAAGAACAAGATCTACCCCCTTATTGAGAGTCCATGGAGGGAAGCTTCGCACAATGTACCAACTAGAGCTTTTACTCAATAAAGGTATTGAAAAATTTACAGTGCACCGAGCATATTGAATTGAGTCCATGCCTCCTGCATTGTAAAATATGGACAAAGTAAGTCACTGTTTTGAATAAGTTTTAAAAAAAGATGCTAGATGATGATAAGTTTATAAATCATTTCCTGCATTTCAATACCTTCCTAAGAATAGAATAATTGTAATGCTAATGAATTGGCAGAAATATGTTACCTGTAAAATATCAAAAACCTTCTCTGCAATATATTTCTGGTCTGAAGAAGCACCCTTTTGCTGCAACTTATCGGGATGCAGGCAGAGTAAAGCTCTTTGATAAGATCTTTTTACCGCGTTCCCTTCAATTATATCAACAAGAGGCACATGCTTCCATCCACACTCCTTCCAAAGTACCTTTATGCGTGATTTAACAAGAGTTAGTACTTTGCATGCAACTATGGATAACCACATACACAATTTTACAAAAATTAAGTTATCCCAGAGTGACAAACTCTCAAAAGAGAATCAACTTTCTCCACCCTTCCTAATATACTCATAATATCCTAATTAGATCAAAGTGTTGAATCCCAAATCAAGTAGAGATTATTGTTTTTCATTGTATATAAGTGGGTGCAAATCCCAATCTCATGAACCGGTTTTATGGGGTTGAGTTAAGCTTAAAGTCCACTTTTTAATATGGAATCAGAGTCATTTTGAGTCTATCCTAGTGAGTATTTGTGTTGGGCCTATCGTGAATCCCTCATGTTACTCAGAAAAGTGAATTTAAATTTAATTATTTTTTTAATACTTACTCAGATTATATTATTAAGAAATAATAGGTGGATTATCATACTCTATTGTCCCATTTATATTAAAAGCACAAACCTCTTACTGTATTCATCATATTATTCAACAAAAACGGAGAAATCAAATTTTCAACCAAATGAGACAAGAGCAATAAGGAGTAAGTATTGTTTTCTTACATGTTGTAATGTCGATAGCAGGGATCGTATGTTTCCTTCCTTCCCTTTAGACCACTGTTTTATCTTCTTGTCAATCATCTACATTGTATACAGAGATATATACTAAATATAACTGTTCTTCTATAACCTTGAAACAAACAAATCTAGTTAAGTAATAAGTTACTTGAATTTCTTGATTTTGTAAGTCCTCGCCCTCATCTTGGGATAATACTTGTATCTGAAAAACCCAATATAGAAGCTTATCATTTTAAGCTCTAAAACTTTCTACTCATGAATGGAAATTAATTAACTTTGTATGAAATACCATGAAACCCCCGTGGAAGCACTCGTCTTTATCTCCGATAACAGTAAATGATATATCAGGAATTTCTGCTAACAAAATCAAGTTGTTTCATAATCATCAAGTATTCAGGCCAAATCATATCTACAGAGTTTAAAAGCTGATCAAAGATTGGTGTAAGCGTATTTCAGACTATCTATAAATAATCAAGTGTCACGTTTGAATAATAACAAGGGATTTTTTTCTTGCAAGGAAAACTTCTAATGGGATTTTCTTAAAATAATTGGCACCGTATGATTCACTGATTCTGTAAATTGTTTCCCTAGCACCGTATCAAGATGAAATCCATCCACATCTTGGATGTAGACCATACAGTGAAGAAAACTTACTAGAGTACTGATTTAACAGACAATTAAGAAAAAAACATTAGGAAATAATAAATGACCACATAAAATTTTAAATAAAACCTTGCTGCATGCTGCTTGCATGTAATTATATTTTCCTATTGTTAGATGTAGGTCACATGCATATTCAGTAAGTTTGCCATATTCTTGTCACCATGCTAGGAATAAAGAGGAGAGGAGTATATGCACAATTCGATCTCTTCCCATGTAAATAAATTCTCAACTGAAGGGATATTGATAACTAAGCAATACCTGATTCTGACATATCCTCTTGATTTGACATATCATCAGCAGATATGTTGGTAGTCTCTACAGTAGAGTTCTCCTTCTTGGATTGTTCAGGCCCACTTTCAACCTGCTAGAGTTGAAAGAAATATTAAAAACCTTCGCTGTTGTGAAACCAGAATTATACATGAGATTTAGCACTAAAGCATATTCAAAAAGTTAATGTCCTTTCAACAAAGTGCATTTATTAAGCTGTGACAGCACTTACGTCATTCTTTGTTCTTAAAGCATCTCTCTGCTTGTATGTAGAGCCCTGAGGTCGAGATTTGGAGTCAACTTTCGGTTTTGCTGCAGTTTCTTGGTTGAAAATTCGAGCGAATTCTTTGACCTTTCCTTTAACTAGGCCTTTCCCCTTATTCTCACCTAAGCTCACTGAACCCTGGGAAGTGGCTTTGCTATGTCCTACATCTATTGCGGAAACTGTCTTTTCTACTTGTTTCATGGGATTCTCGGTAACATCAAAAACAGCAGACAATTTTTTTGTGCTTTTCATCCTGTTTTCTTCTTTCTCCCTTGTAATCATCTGACTATTATCTGTCATATGATATGAAGAACAGTATCACAGACTGGAAAGGTAGTAATATGTGTTTAAACATACATACATTTATATACATAATGTAAAGGGAAAATTACTTCACCTTGTTTCTTATCATTTTCTTTGAACAGAAACTGTAAAGGTTTGGACTCAACCTTCTGAGTATCCCTTCCTGTCTCAGTTTTTCCAGAGAAGCCGTTCTCGCCTGCAGAATGAGTACTTGATACTGCTCTAGCGTCACCCGGGGTAGAACTAGCGGGAACATCTAGGGTAATATGTGATTGAGCCTTGGCAGAAACTATTTGTTCTACAATCTGGTTTGAGTCTGCTCCATTTTCAGTGGCTGTGGAAGTAGTTGATACGTTTTCTTTTCCATTATTCATGACAGAGGAATCATATGCCATAGGTTTTTGTGTGGTGATCTCACTGACCACCCTTTCTTTAGCACTTGAGCATTTCTCAAGTTTAAGCTTATCCTTAGCCTTGGAGGCTCTTTCTGTCCTAAGAGACATTACCATTGGCACATCTTTACTGGCCCATTTGTATATTGAGAAATGGAATTGACCATTACTAGAAGTAGGCGAAACTTCACTAATAGATATGTCCTGTTTCATGATGCTTCCTTTGTCTGCTTTATCAGATGTGCTCGAGTTTGAAAACTCCTGTGATAGAAGACTTTGTCGGTAAGGTTTTAAATCCTTTTTCAACTCCTTTTGCTGGATTGAAATTCTGGATGAGTAAGAATCTGAAAGGCCAAGTCCATTTGAAGCAACAATACCATTGTTGATGCTGTTAGTCCTCGTGGGGGAACCAAATGTTGGAAGGTCCACCCCATTTGTCAATTTGGCTGGAAGGCTGGTCAGTTTAAAATGGTGGAGCAAGAATCAGCGGCAAATTGAAGATGAACAAGAAGAAATCATTAATGAATTGATTTGAAATTGGGGATAGTAGAGAGTGGTGCTGTAAGATCAGAAGTTTATCTTTTTAGGATAAGATAAGGAGCTCATGTAGGCGCTTTATTTTAAGCTACCTACGCATGCTATTTATAGCTAAAAACTAAAAACTCATCATATAGTAATTATTTAATACTGCATTCATGTTTGAAATAATTTGATTTCACCAATAAAAGACAAACATATTTGTCAATTTTCCTTATGTAAATCATAATTATGAAATCTGACTCCATTTGACCCGTCCAATAAAAATAAGTGGATAGATTAAGAAAATAGTTTAACTCAGGTTAACATGTTCTGAATACAATTGGGGCAATTAAAAATCCGGTCAGACTTATTTTATTTTTGTATGAATAGGCAATAGATAAGAGATTCTTTCATTTAGAGCGTTGAATATTTATGTTTTATTTTTACTTGTATTCAGACAGTGTAATTATAAGTGGTTACCTTTTTATAGTTATAATTAGGTCTAAATCAGAGTTTATAATTGGTTAATTTTCTTCTGATAAAACTTTATCCATGCCCAACTCTCCAATCTTAAACCATACAAATATTTAGAGAAATTGGAATAACACTTATCGGTACATATTCAATTATGAGCATTTTATATCTGATTTAGGTTCTTATAGAAAGTTCATTAGACGACTTAAATTCAAAACATTAAATATCAAGAACAAGTGTCTTTTTAATTTAATTTATGATCGATCTCTTACCACCACTTATGTTGAGTTTTCTTGCTATACATTTCTTACCCTTTATTACCCATAACTGCTATGAACTTCTTTCATTTTTCGTTTGCAATATATTATTACCTAAATTATTTTAAGAAATTAATTTTAGTAGATTATCAGTACAAAGTTTTTACATTGTCATTGATTAAAAATTACTTTATATATAGCCTTAAAAAAATTAAATATATATGATAATTTATGATTTAATGACTTTGTTAAGAAAATAAATTTTAATTGAACTTCATTTTAAAATATTTTCAAATTCCAAGTGATATTTTTTTTAAGTTGAGTACTGGTTGCATTAAAATTTGATTATTTATTAAGTACCGATGTATAGACAATAAACAATTAGCTGATAATAGCTTACTTAATTATTTCTCATTAAAGAAACTGATAAATCGAATTATAGGTTCTTATATTAGATTGCAGTGTCCAACAATGTAGTGTTGATGTGAATTATAATTATTGGAAGAGAAATGATACTTTGACAACCATGAGAGTTGTATACAACTCTTGATGTGATTGATTTAAATATAAATATATAAAATAAAGAATAAATTTATAATTAAATGATATAAAAAATATTAAAATAATAATATTGAGAGTTGTAATGCGGTTGTATAAAAAAAATAGGATTTTCTATATATCATTACCCTTCTTTGAATAACTATGTGTATCACAATTCAAGATAAACATTTACTAGAAGTTAAAAAGCGTGCATACAATAACTTTTGTAGTAGTGCTTTATATAACATTTGACTACCTTTTTTATAAAAAATTATGCTATTTTGGTATTTCTGAGCCTCTCCATTTCTAAACTATTGATATTTAATGTTATTACATAATATTTTTAATTTGTGTCTGTTTTTAACCATCATTATTTAAAATTTTAAAATATGATTTTAACGGGTTTTTATATTTAGAGAAAATAAAATATAAACAGACTTATTTTTGTATCACGTATATATGTGTGTGTCTTTATATACTTCAAAATTATGAAAATTTTGGCTCTTTTAAAATTTAGTTAATTATATTTTTACTTTAACAAGTAATCGCTGATATAGCTATTTGTTTGTGTAGCAATAATAAATTCATATCCAAATGGTTAAAATGTTAATTTAACAATTTATCAAATATTTACCTTATATTAAAATAAATATTGGTTACATAAAAAAGTAACATATTTTATCATTTTCATTAAATGTATAAATCAGATATTAGTTTTTCAAAAAAAATTAACAATATTTTTTCAAAAATTGTTAGACTAAATAATAAAACAATAAAAAGATATACATCAATGATAAATGATTAAAAAAGATATAGCATTTCCTAAATAATTGAAATATCATTTTAAAATAGTAAATTTTTTATTATATTAGTCTCATTATTATAATTTTGAAAAGCTTTTCACATATAAATTTAAAAGTATTTTACCACACCCTTATACTTTTTTATATTGCAAGTAATAATTTTATCTTTTTTAAATTCTGCAAAAAACTTCTTTATATATCATGTAACATTTTTCAGAATTGTTAGGGTTAGTGTAATGTTTATGGAATATTTTTCAAAACAATCAAAATTTGTTTATAATAGTTAAAATTTTAAGATTTCATTTGTTTTTTATTATACACTCAACTATCATTTTATTAAACACAATTATTTATTTCAACAACAAATTATTATTTTAACAACAATAGAGTATGTAATCTGTTACTTAAAAAATAATTATCTTCTAAAATATTGAATGATGTTTAACAAGAAAAAACGAGAAATAAAAAATACAAATATAAATAAAAAACTATAAAAGTGTAAGCGTTTATAAAAATTATTTATCAAAGTAAAACTTATAAAAATTTAATATAATTGTATTGCTTAAAAATAATGTGACATAACATGTTTCATTTAAAGTGAAATAAAAACTTCAATATTGTTATTTTTTATAAGAACCAATATATATGCTCTTAGATCTCTTTAACCAATATATATACTCGAGTTTTGTAATGAAAAAGTCTTAAAGTTCAAGGGTTTTTTTCTTTTGGAAATATATGATTAGGAAGAAATAATTTAAGAATTTCGTGATGATAAAAGTGGAAATCACTTAAATGTTATTTATAACAAAAATTTAAAGATTGTATTATTAGTCAACAATTAAAACTTTTTATATTAAATGATTTAGAATTATTAATTGTTGCACTTTATTTTAAGTTTAATATTTGTGTATACTTAATATATTTTATCTTAAATAAATAAATAAAATAGATACTTGAATGAAAGAAAGAAATACGAAATTTATGTATTTATTATTATTATAAAATAAAACTGTAAAATAATCATCGATGAACATAAATATTAATAAAACATTTATTATATAATCAATTATAAATTATACCTAATCTATTATTTTATCTTCAGGTAACTTTCTTTCATTTTTCCCTCTCACACATGCCGAAAGTCTGTTCAATTTTCAAATTTTCTATGCATTTTATGTATTCCAAACTGCTTAAATTCCATTTTTACTGTTCATGTTCAATACATGTTAGGGATTGTATGTCATCCATGTTTAGAAGAGAGCGCAAAAAGAAAAATAATTTTAATTTTAAAAAATAAATCAAATAGTGGAATAACTTGAATTATTATTTCTTATTTAATTTTATTGATTCTTTAATTTGTATCAAATCAGTTAAATGACATAATTTAAAAATATTTTGTATTTATTTCTCATGTATTTTAACTTTGTTAAATAACTAAGTATTACATTTTATTTCTTGTCTATTTCCTTTTTTTGTTAACCAATCTTTATTTATTTCTTTTAAAATAAACATATGTTCGAGATAAAGTGATATCACGGCATTGTCATTATTATCCTTGTTTTGATAAAAATATAATTCTAAAAAGATGTTGAGACTAATCCTCATATAATAAAAAAGATTCACAACCCTTTCCACAACCTTGAAGTCGTATGCACAAAGAGATTAGAAATAGGAAAAATCCACATATGACCGGAAGGGATATAGATATATGCAGTTTCATTGGAATTTTTTATACTTATACTTCATTTTAATTTAATTTTATGGTGTAATTACCGAGTAATATATTAGTAGATCACTTACTAGGAACATTAAATCACTTCATTTACTAACAAAAACTTTAGTAGTAATAAATTTATCACTTAACCCACATATAATCAATTTTCTTATTTTAGGGTACACAAATTACTATAAAATACAACTATGTTTTTTACATAAAAATATATAATTCCTAACTTCTATATAAACATTCTTTTAATATCATAAACATTAAATAAAAAGAGAATGTAAAATATATTTAAAACAATTTCTTTTTATTTTTTATAATTTTTAATTATAATATTTAATGGGCCTTGTTGCGCTGTGTGTTCTCTGGTATTAATAATGAATATTCATACTAAATATAATATATATATTAATGAAAATAATGGTAAGAAGAGAAAAACCTGAATGGTAGAGGAAGAGAGGCAGCAACGGGATCAAGCGCCGATGGCAGAGGACTGGACACTCGAGAGAACGTGAAAGGGTCCCCAACGCGTTTCTTTGGCGTGGAACACACACTCGCCGATTCCTCACCTCCGAAAATGTCATCGAAGAAGTCATTGTTCTTGTTGCCGTGACGCCTCCGGTTTCCAATATCCTCTCCAAACACCGGTTTCTCCCGCTCCGGCGGCCACCTACACCAACCACTTTCCCCTTCCTCTTCGCTCCAATCCTTCAACTCGGTCAGACTCTGCCGCGCTTCGCTTAGCGATGACCTCCGCGGCGGCCCCCCAAACACGTCGTTGAAATCCACCTCCAAGTTGGAATTGGTCGAAGACGACCTCCGAATCAGAGAATTATTTCCATTCTCATAACTACTATTATTATTATAACCTAAAAGGACGCTCTCTCGTTGAGAAGAATAAATCGTCTCCATAAAATAAGAATTCACAAATCAAACCTCTGGCGGGAAACTGTTGAAGTGAGAGTGCAGAGTGCAGAGGTGTGTTTGTGAGATGGAAGGGAATTTGGACGAGGAAGTGAGTTGGAGAAGAAGAGGACAATGGCGTGTAGGGCTAACGGAAAAATGTAACCAAAATTGCGAAGCCACAAATTATGAGTGAATGTGGATTGGCTGCCAAATTTTTTAGCGGATAAATCTAAAGTGGTGATCGCGATAAGCAACGCGATCTACTCCATGTTTTGGATTTAGCATAATTTTGTGTGATACGTATTAAATACACTCTCTAAAAACTAAACTGTGATGATGACACTCCTCTCGCGATAGCCTCTCATTTCATTGCTCTCTACTTTTGTCTTTTCCTTTCACATTTTCAAAACCTCTTAATATTTATAGATACATAGAAAGAGAAAAAAAGTGAGCATGACAGTTCATTTTTCTTTTTTTTATTTTTATTTTTTAAATGGAAATATATAAATTTTGATAAAAATAATTCTTTAAAGCAGTTTGTTAACTTTATAATAATTACATTTTAATCATTTTAATTAATTAATAATGTACAAATTATTATATTAATTATTATATTAGTACCACGTGAAAATGAAAATTAAAAATCTTAATATCACTGGTTAGATCAATAACTATTCTTTATATTGAGGATGAGTTGTCCTTCTTTTTATGAGTATTGTGTATTTTTTGAATTTACAAAAAAAATTTGAACACTCAAACCAGTAAAAATATAAATAATTTTGTAAGTAAGTAAATGAATAATGAGATAGATCTATTTTTCGAAAGAATTAAGATATTTATATACTTATGGATTTAGACAGAGATAAGAAGTAACTTTTCTATCGTAATCATTTAAATCACGTTCGATACTCAAATCAAATCAGTAATAATGCAGATAATTTTGTAAGTAAATGAATAATTTTGTATACTACTATTAATATTAGTTAAGAGTTCACGTCTAAGAATTCTGATCTAGTATCACATGATATATTGTAGGTGCTAGGTACAACTACTAGTTAACGATTTTGTATTATGTTGTTAGTTATAGGTTGTGCGTTGGGCAGGCGAAAGCGACAAGAAGCAATAAAAAAAGGGAATGGAATATAATGAACGTTGCAGAGTGTTTGGGTTTTATAAAACAAGCTTTTGCATTAGTCTTTAGAAACTTAATTTTAATACAGAAGGTCTGTTTTTATTTTAGCAATATCACATTCTTGTTTATTCAGAATGGGAATTTGTGGCAGAAGAACAGAAAGGTACATACAGAGAGACATGGAATACACGTTACCATCCTCATAGGTGGTGACGCGTTAAACAACAACCCATTTAACGTAACGGATCCAAGCATTTGCATTTGATTCATGAGTAGCTGTTGAGACTCGCGGGAGGTAATTTAATCATCCATCTAATTGTAATTTCTCTCCAATTATTACTTTTAATTTATATATATATATATATATATATATATTTTTGTTAGGGTGATGAGAACTAGAGAACTATCGAATAATTTTGTCTTATTTCTTTCTTTGGGCAGATTGTTAGAACTTCCCTGTGATCCTTCTGGTCTCGATGCTACTCCTTCGGATCTCGGTCTCTCAGTCTTGGGTGAATGCCAAATGGGGAGGTGCTTGTAGAAGACACTTTGACGCTCAAGTTAGTAAAAAAAGTATTCGGCCCTCGGGGTGTACAGTGATAATGACGTACCTTTCTCTTGGGATGTGTGCTATTTATATTATTTTAATGGACTTACCTTATTGGGACGGATTAGTGGAGTGAATTATACTTAGAAGTGTATTACCTAATTTTTAATGATGATTTGACTCCACTCACCTTGGTTTGAGCATTAATAGATTAAGTGTGTCGGTCAACCCACGTCTGTGCAGGTCTCGATCAGCTCTGTGCAGGTCTCGATCAGCTCGGTGAGGGAAACCGGTCGTCCATACCAATACACTATATAAATTGTATAAATTTCACATTATTATTTTTCATTATAAGCATGTGTCTGCACACTTTTTCATCCACTCTTTATATTGTTTTCAACAGAGATTCGTGTTTTAGACAATTAACTGAATTTCATTTGTATGTATAATTCACTTTTATTCTTTCTAATTTGGTTACATGCACACGTATTCATCTCTTCAATTCAGCATTTCTTATTCTTAAATGGATTTCATTAGAGAATTTGTACGTGGAAGTAACTCTCAATGAGAATAGTTAATTACAGAAAAGAATGAGGATGAGGTGCATGCCATGAAAGACCTGTAAAATGGAGAATTCATTAATAACGATTTCAAAAAAAAAAAAAAGTAAATGCAAGTTAAAAAAAATGAATGGAAGGTAATATGGTTTATTTTTATAGAAAATGATATAGTTTGTTTTAATAAATCCCCATAGTGGAAACAAATAAAAAATGTATTGTATATAATTGATTTGACTGAATAAATAAATATTGATAGTTTGTAATATAACGTCAAAATTCATCTTAGATGTATTTTTAAAATATAAATATTTTTTTAGTAAAATATTTTTTAAGAAAGTATTATTGATTTAAATATATCATTTATTAATTGTCTGGTAACTATTAAAAAGAATAAAGTATGCATGTAAATATTGTTATTAAGGGTAAAGTAAAAGTTTCAAACAATTTCCAAAAACTAGGACTTTCTTTTTATTTTATACTCAATTTTTTCACTGAAAATTATTTGAAATCACACAACCCAAATATATGCGATCCTTGCAAATCTACTTTTTGGGCTGTGGCATGGTTGTTGAGTATGGAACTACCTTTTGGACTGTTGTAACATGGGGTTTGAGTATGTTCTTGTGGTGCAAAAAATCCCTACGACTTCATTTGCTACGTTTGATCTAAGTTAGGAACATGTGTTTTTCATAGGTCTTTAAAGTGGATTTGGGTCACTAGTGAGACTGAGTAGGCTCAATTTTTTTTTTCCGAAACTCAAAGCGTAGATGACTAGAGTTTTGTTATTTCAAAAGACATTTTATAGTAGTGAATTATAATAGTAGTAAATAATTTCTAGATAACATAAATAGATTCTCTTGATTAATAAACTATCAAATTATCTAGAGAAATAGAGAAATAATGAGTATAGAAGACTTGGATGCATGTAAACGTCCGTCTTAAAATAATATAAATAAAAGATAATCTTTTAAGTAAATAATTCTCTTTTCTGGAAAACATCTTGGAAATAGCTTATAAAATATATTGATTGAGTGTCGGAGTGTCTTTGCAAGTATTTGTTTCTCCAAAATTGAGACATTTAACTGGAAAAAAGAATAAAATAAAGATCACTAGAAATTGAGACATACTAAAAAAAGTGTTTTAGAGAGTGAAAGACACATTTTCGAGTGAACATAATAAGGTTACAAAGGCCTTGCAAGTACATTTTGGCGCCCACTATTGAGTATTACTAAACCAAATGGTTGCAACACAAAAAATAACAAACCGTGAAAGACATACCCCTAAAAAATGTAAGAGAATCACACTAATCGCATCACCTTACTATTAGAAATGAGAACGGAAAATGTGAAGAAAACACCTGACTAAGACGCATATTGAAGAGTAGTGACACGGTTCCCTTGAAATCCAAGTTAGATCGAGAAGAACTAGTTATTTATAGTCAATCAATCTTTCTTAGAACCCGTGAGACTAATGACTGTCAGAAGACCTAAAATCAACTATTCACACGATTTTTGAGTCATCACGACAACAATCCTTCATTAATCTCCTGTTTGTTTTGGACGACGAAAACATATAGAGTAAAAAAAGGCAAACAAAGCTCAAAAAAACACAATACTGAAAATTGCAAAAAAAAAGAGAAAAAAAAAATCTCTCCTCTACTTTCCATTTTCACTTAGGAAACAAAGTCTCATTTTTAATAAAATGTAACAAGTAATGTTTTTTATTTAAAAAGAATAAATATTTGTAATATATAATAAAAATTAGATTTATAATAAAATAAAAATACTTAAATAAATTTAATATTTTGTTATTATATGTTTTATGTTAAATAAATAAAATAAAATAAAATAAATTAATAAATAAAATAAAACTAATTAAATTTTGATGATTTATTTTAATATAGTTTTATTTTAAAATATTAATTTTTATTTATTAAGGTTTTATAATAATTTTTATTTTAATTTAAAATTTATTTTATCTTTAATTATATATTTTTTAAAATTATTAAATATATTATATTTTTATTATATATGTTTATTAACCCTAAACCCTAAACCCTAAATTATTATATTAAATATATATTATATTTTTATATTATTATTTCATTTATATTTATATTATAATAAAATAATGATTAGTTATATAATATAATATAAATAATTTCTATTATTAAAATAAACAATTAATAATATATAAAATAAATTAAACTAAAAAATATTAATGACAAAATTTATAAAATAATATAAATAAATAAAAATAAAAAAATACAATTTTCTGTCATCAATTATAAACTTTTTCTTTCACTTTTCACTCTATTTAAGTTAATCTAAACAATCTCAGATCATCTCAAATTCTTTTTCTCAAATTATCTTTCTAAAATTATCTTTCTAATCCAAAGAAAAATTAATCTCAAATTCCCTTTTTCAAATTATCTTTCTAATCCAAACGAAAATTAAGATCGTTGACCTTTTACCTAATGTAAACAAACTCGTCCTTAGAACGATATTTCGGAATAGGAATCTAGATAAACACGTAAAATATTTATGTAATCTATGTAGGGTGAGCTGGTTCATCAGTTTTTCCTCACACTCCTTAAACTTTTTTGACACACTTATATTAATTGTTTGAAGTCTAAGTCGTCGTAGCATAGCTCATCACCTGACATTTATGCCACTTATCAGTAACTGAATCCTTGCATACCTTCACGCTTTTTTTTTTCTGGCACTGACATCCCCAAATACTATTAATTATTTGCTATTATAATTGTTAAACTATGTTTTTGATAAAGCCTTTTCATTACTAAATTTTTTTTTGCGGTGCTTATTAACACACTTAAAACAAGCAGTAGCAAGACCCTTGAAAATTGCATTGTCGACTTGGTTGGTTGGAACTTGTGTGTGAACTTGGAAATTCTGGGAGACAAGTTTGAAAGTTGCATTGCATTATTTTGGTAACTCGTACAAATGCAGAAGCAGGACCCACTGCTGCTGCTGCTGCAGAAATTGACTACCACCACCGTCACCTATCCATTCCCATGCATTTATTTTAATCATCCATGCCAACCGTGAAATGGAACCTAGTCACTTCACACTTCTTTTCAACCTTTCTTTTCTTCAAAATTATTTCAACAAATCATGTTTTATGATATTTAACAAAATATATTCATTTCTTGACTGAGTTAAGTCTCCTCCTCCATAGATCTTTGTAAATTTAGTATTTATTAAATTAAACTCATAAATATTTATCTTGGCTGATGAATCCAATAAATTTTTTATTAATAAAAAATTTCAATAATTCTGATAATATATTATATTATTAAAGAATGATCTTTAAATTTAACTAAATTTCATAAATCTAATTCATAAAACGAGATTTTTTTAATTTATATAATATTAAATATTTTTATTTTTAAAAATTATGAAATTATATATATAATATAAACAATAAATATAATGAAAAAAAAACTAATTAAATTTACCAAAAAATCTGCTAATAAAAAGTAAAGAGAAAAAAACTAACAAAAACATCATCAAGAAATGCATATAAAGATAATATTTTATCTCCAATAAGTCAAATTTGTTGTACAAATAAAAAGAAAAATAAAAAGAAAATAAGCAGACCACTTTATTTTTAAAAAAGAAAAGAAATTGATATATTTAATGCACATTTAAGTTCTAAATATTTTATAATTGTGTATCTCTAAACTAACACAGTTTGTGATCTAATATCAAATTGTACAACATATGGAAGGCGTCTTAGCATTTAATATCATTAATGGTATCCTAAAATAAATTTGTCAAGATTTTCTTAAATAAGAAAAAGTCAGTTTGGTGAATTAAGGTTCTTTCCTTCTCCTGTGGTCCATCTCTAATTTGTTCATTTGTCCATATCTTTTTGTCTTTCTTATACAAAAGCTCATCTCTGAAATACTATTCAAGTCCTGTGCAAGCAGAGACAACACTTCTTATATAGACACAAAATCTGTTTGAATACAAACTAAAAGTATAGTTTTTTTAATAGAGAAACACTTCAAAAATCTTTTAATTTTGTTTCGAACCAGACTCATAATTGAGAGTGTGCTGCTACAGTAACTTGTAGACTTTGCTGATCGTGACTATTTAGCAATCATAAGAGTTTTTTTATTAATAAAAAAAATTAAGTCATAAAAATGTATAACTAAAATCAGTTTAAATATATAAGTCATAAAACTAAAACATATCTCTTATTAATGGTGATCAAATGAATAACTAAAAATGTGTTATATGATTATCGGAATAAAATAAAATTATTTATATTCTCGGAACATAATTTCATCTTTTATCTTACTTTTAAAAAATAAACTAATTACAAGATAGGACATTTTTATTTATTTCCGATACCAATTTAAGTAAACCTTCTCCAAATAAAAGATATGTTCTACTAGTATAAAACTCAACATGAGATAATAAAATAACATGAAAAAAAGTAATAACAATTCCTTAATTCTCAAAACAAAATATCATTGTTTGATTCACTCATATGTACTATTAGTATATTACTAAAAATAGCTATTAATTAGTTTTTTATATAGTTTTTTTTATAAAAAATAAGATTACAGTGGCCATGTGGCCATATCTACATTTTGATGACAGCATGAGGAGAATTGCCAGAGAAAAGAAAAAGTGAGAGGAGATTTATACATATAAATATTGCAAAGAAAGATTCTAATACATTATACATGTAACTTTATCCTATCGTTTTCTGAATAGCAACAGAGTTTGGCTGATTAACCCGTCACAAAAATTCCGGGCTTGGCCAGAAGACCCAACAGTTTTGTTGCGCAGATGCAACTGATTAAGGCAGTGTCTGTTTTCCGTTCGAGAAAACAACTAGACAATTATTTCCAGTTTTTCTAGCGGTGAACTCCTTCATCACCGGGTGAATCGAAGTTCCCTCCCAAAGACGTGACCAGGGCAGAGAGACCACCTCTGCTTGCTCCGCCGCCACCGATGCTAAGACCGAGAAGATCACGGGTCATTGGCTGGCCCACAAATGGGGTAGAAGGGCCCATCACCACATCTGTCACACTTCCACTCCCACAGGGAAGCCCAAGCCCAAGGTTATCCAGTACGGGCTGATTCTCTTGTTTTACTCGCTGGTTCCATTGTGCGGTTGTGGTTGCATTAATGTTAAAACTCTGGTCTTTCCCCAAGGATGATGATGATGGTGTCTTTGCTAAGCCTAAGCCACGAAGAAGGGAACCACTGGATGCACCCATTTGAGCTGCTTTTTGGAGTAATGCAGTGGCAGACAGAGCAGGTTGAGGAGATGCTGTGAAGTGGGGAGAGTCATTATTGGAGAGATAGAGTGGTGAGGAGAGGGAGAGGGATGTGGGTTCTCTCAGGTTAGATATGGCCTTAGGGTTATCCGAGCGAGCCAAGTTTGACATGAGGTTGAAGAACGAGGAAGTTGATGGTGACGGTGATTGGGATTGTGAATGAGTTGTCGTTGTGGACGGTGCCAACACACTCGCAAAAACAGTGGTACAAACAGTGGAACCGGAAGGGGTGCTGCTTGTCACGAAGCACGTTGCGTTTGGAGACATTGGTGATAGCTTCCTTGGGTTTTCTGGACAAAAACAAAAGTAGCAAAATAGATAAACTAACAAAAAACAGAGTTAAAATATAAAAAGAAAAATAAGCTTTTTAGCTTTTAAATGATTATATACAATTATATTGCAAGAGGGTTAAAAAGCTTGAAATTGAACATGCATGGAGCAAAAAGTGAAGCAATTATTGTAGAGGTCTCTCTTTTTATTCTCAGCTTCAACTTCAATTGAATATGCATGGAGCAAAAAGCTTTCACCCTTCCTACATAATTTCTTTTACTAAAGAATTTAAGCGTGGAACTTATGGCATGGCATATCTGAGTATCATGGGGGAGAGTACCCAGAGTAGCATTATTTTTTTATATAATTAAAGTCAATAATAATTGTTTTGCTAATGAAATAAAATAAAATTTATAGGGATTTTTTGAAATGAAATTGTTTGCATGGAATATTTTATCATTAATTATTAACCAATTTGAGAAGGAATATAATGAGCGTAGATCCCATCCCTATCTCCTGGGCAGATCCATACTACAGCCAGACTTGTAGATTTCTCCAACAAACAGAATAAAACAAAAAATGTCAAAAGTGTTTATATAAGCTTCATTATTATATGCATTTATCTTAAACTCTTTTCAATTAAAAATGGAGAGGGAAGTGTGAAAAGTTGAAGGAGTTTGAAGCTAAGAAAACTACGTACCGGAGCTCTGAATGGACAAAGTTGGAGAGACGACGGTGGCAGAGGGAGTGAGTGGAGGTGCAGGGGGCGAAGAAGGCACATCAGCGTTGCTAGTGCTAACATTTTGGGCTTTGGCGCTCTCTTGCGCTAATACATCACAAAATGCTCTGTGCGTGATGAAACTATCCCTCCTTCAACAACATAATACGCATTACTATTAGAGACATTACAATGGAAAAAATAAAAATAAAAATAAATAACAAAAGAGAAGTATTTTGATTTTGATACCTCGAGAACAAGGCGCCGCAGTCGCATCGGTACTCTCTGCTGCCGCAAGTTTTCATATGAGCTTTCCAGTCCGACTGTACAGCGTATTTCTTAGAGCAGCGTTCGCATTTCCACTTTTTCTCGCCGTGTTTTCTGCAGAAGTGCTTCTTGATGCCGGTCAGGTCGCCGAGCGCCCTGGCGGGGTTGTGGTGGACGCAGGAAGGCTCGGGGCACACGTACGCTTTCTTCCGCGGTTCCTTGCTCCCTCGCTGCCGCAGCTTCCACGGCAAGTTGTGACCGCGCCGGTGAAGCTGCAGATTCTGATCGCGCTGGAACCCTTTGTTACAGATCTCGCAAACGAAACGGTTCGTCGCCATCAGCGTCTTCGGTGACAAAGCAATCACTTCAGCATCTGGATCTGAAAAAAACAACAAATAAAAACACGCAAAATCCAAAACCAAGAATATTCACAAAGCCACTCAAACTGAATATATTTATCATATGTAAGACACAAATTATGGTTATATAAATTGGAAGTAAATAAATAAGTACAAATATACCTGGCATTCCAGGGAGGCTTCGTTTCCTTTTGGGAGGTGGCGGAGGTTGCGGTTGTGGTTGTGGTGCGATTTCCGAAGCTGAAGAATGTGTGAATGGTGAAGGATTCTGAGGTTCCGTCATGGTTCTTTTCTTAACTATGGTGAACTGAACAACTCCTCTCCGAGTCTCTCTTTTAATTATATTTTCCCCTTTTGCAAGACTTGATTGTTTCGTTCCAAAAGAGAAGTGCTGATTTCGGTTTCTGAGAAATGGAATCTGTTGTACTTTGTGGAGTGAAACCGTGATTCAACGTTCTCGGCCGCGCTGCTTACGACGGTCCTTCTAGGCGGCGCGGTGGAGGAAGTTGAAGGAGAGAGGGAGAAATAATTTGAAAGGAAGATGATACGTCATATGTATTGAAAAATACTAACCAGGCTAAAGCGGCGCGAGCTAACCATGGTTAACCTGCGAGGGAGACAGAACTGCTCAGAAGGTTTCTATTGTAGAAAACAAAAACAAAATCTCTAGCCCCTGTCCCTTACTTTATTTAGTAATTAAGGAATTAATAATGTTCTAACTATAAATTACTTTAAAAAAACACATACAAAGCTAAAAAGTTTTTTCGTGGTAAATAAAAAATGAGAATCCCACCGTCCACGTGTTACAATAACCGGTTCATGACCTTTGTCGATAGCAAAACCGTGGAGCGGTGCTTGTCGTGTACTCCAGTGGTAACCTGTAACAGAGAAAAATAATATTGTGTCTTCATTTGAAAGAAAAAAACAAAAACAAAAACTCGGGTATAGTTAAAGCTACACAAATAATATTTATGGATAATTGTTTGTTTCATTATTTATATACATACAATCATTATTACTTGAATAGTTATTTCAACATGAAGTAAAGGTACTTGGTTTTAAGTTTATTTATTTATATATTTTGGTGATTTATTGAATTTGAGCATCATTGTAGCAGCTGAGCTTATGTGGTATAGACCAAAGTTGCTCATAGTAACAACTCACTCATTTGGTTTTCATAACACTATGATTGTTTTCAATTCCTATCCAATCTTATCATTACAATTCTGTCATAATTGGTTAATGACAAAAATTTTCAACACTTTCTCTCATTATAATTACATGCTACAAATTCTTCATTTATTTACAAACAATCTATATCTGTTAATTATAATATAGAAATCTTAAACAGGGTATTTATCTATAAGATCATTGAAAAAAAAACCAGAAATACAATCAAATCTTAAACTTTTAATTTATAAATAAATTTTAAAATCTATTTTGTGTATGTTAACAACATTGATAATGATAGAGGTGAAGGGCATTTTAGAGTATTCATTCTCAGATCATACTACTATTATAAATCTATTGACTTGCATTGCACTTCACATTTTTAGAATATTTAATAAATTTTTTACATAAATTAATGAATCAAAAAAATATATTTTATAAAGACAATTTCGTGTGTAAAAAACATGTTCTAATTTTATTTTATTTTATTAAAAATTTAAATTTAAGATTATTATTTTTAAATATGATTAAATTTTTTATTTGAATAAAAAAAGTGTTTTTGAAAAACTAAAATCTATATTTTTTAAACATATAACTTTTATTAATGTAAAATAGAAATATACTTAAAATAATTGTAATTAAAAATAGGACTCACTAGGTCACATAATTTATTTGAGATTTATCAATCTCCATAAACTTGTGAAAAAATTATGCAAAACCCTTAAAAAGACCAGATAACGAAAAGTAGTGAAATAAGAAAATAAAATTATGCATAGTCATGCAATTGCAAAGCATATCCAACCTGTCACAAAATTCAAATTGATTTAAGGATAGCTTCAAGATGAGGTGAGAGTTTCATTGCTTATAGTTTTTACTTATTTTTGAAATGTGAGATAAATGTAATTATCATTTAATGATTTTATAGTGTAAATTGTTATTTTTATCAAGACTTATCTCTTCTCAATTTTCTTTTATTACATTAAATTTCGCCTTGTATTGTATTGCAAATATTTCTATATTTTAAATAAAGTTATAATTTTTGGTAAAAAAAAAATACCTACAACCTTTTATCTTTGAACAAATAAAACAAGATTATTATTATATGTAAACATATATGGTTTACTATGTAAACAGAGTTACACTAAATTTTAACTTATTTTTTATATAATGTAATCAAAGTAGTTAATTATAATTACTTGCTATTTTGAAGAAGAGTCATGATTTGAATCTTAAAATAATTTTTTTTAAACCTTTTTTTCATAAGTTTGAACATAGTAACACTTTTCAGAGGCTACTTTTATTTTAGAAAAGTACAAACAAATATCTATTATCAGAGTCAATCAATTGAATACCTGAAAGTGATTAGAAAGAAGTATAGGTATCAAAGTTAAAAACAAAACTAATGAATCTTAAAGTTTAAAATAACATATGATAATTAATTAATTTAAATTTTTACATAAGAAAAATAAGAAAAGAGTATATTGTTGTAAGTTGTATGATTGGTATAAATAATTAAGAATAATTAAGATATATAGTAATGATGAGGAGAGGGGGCATTGGCAGTTCAAATCAATTGATGAAATGAAAAAAGGGTTGAATTGAAGAGAAAGAAGAGAAGAGCAGCAAAAAAGATAATCAAACTCAAAATCATTATATTTTTTCCTTTTGACATTATTATGCAAACTGCAAGCAAGCCAAGGGTCCCAAAACCCACCACACCTTACAGCTGTATCTCATCATCATCATATCATCCCATCAACTTTCTAGATAAGTACTTAAAAATATCAAATTATATAAGATGTATTTAATATTTTTTTTTTTTTTTATAGAATATAGTTTATCCATTCTCTCGTTATATAAACTAGTTCACCTTTTTTTTCATCTATATAAAAGATATCTCTTTCTCAATTTAAACATTAATTTATTTTAAATAAAATGTCAATAAATTATTATTGTTATTATTTTAAAATACATCTAAAATGTGATTTGTTTAACGTATTGATTTTTACCAAGAAAAAATATGAATGCATTAACAATTTTATACCATTTTGACATACACCACCAACTTAATATGTTAAACCTAAAGTTATATAATCTTAATCCATATTAAGGGTAACACATGTGTACATACATGTACATCCATCTTTTATTACAATAATATATAATTAAAAAGTTAATTATTATTATAATAACTATTTAAATAAAAATATACATAAAATAGTTATATTTTTATTAAATTTTACAATATATGTAATTTTTTATTATAATAACAATAGAATTAGTTATGTTTACAAGAATAAAAATGATAAAAGAGTATATTAAATAAGAAGTGGTTACATGACACAATCTCTATTAATTGTCTTTATAGAAGTGGACAAGAAAAAGAAAAACAATCTTTTGTATAAAGTATAGATTCCTTTTTATTATATGTACAACTTTTTATTGTAAGTAAATAATAGAATTAAATGTTTATCAGGATAAAAAATGATAAAAGAGTACTTAAAATAAGCAGTTATAGAATATAAACTCTATTAAGTTATAGAGCATCATCTTTATTATCTTTATAAAGGTTGAAAGGGTAAACAAAAAACAAGCGATTTTATTCTATAAGAAAATAGAAAAGTTTATCTCATATTAGTTTTTTTCTCTTACTTCACTTTATAATTTTTAATAATAAAATATTATATTATTTTAATAAAAAATAATGTCAATAAAATTTTAAAATAAAATAATAATATATTTAATTGAGTAGTAAATATATAAATTGTGTCAACCTAATTTTTTAATAATATATATTATATTTCTTGATAAAAAATTAATATAAATAAAATAATAATATTTAATTGACCCTAATCAATGCCATGGATAAGAGGGATACCGTGTTAATGTATTTTTCAAATAATAAAAAAAATATTTTCAAAACAGGTACAATTTAATATTTTGTTATCAGATACTCCTCTATTGGTGATTTTATATATAACAAAATGATATTCATGATTATTTTTAAAATTTTATAATAGATATTTAATCAGAATTATTCATTATTGAAAAAAAATACTCACATCACTTACATAAAATGAAAATTTTGATAATAGTAATATAAAAAAGATGATATAATTTTTTCATTATCTTTAGCTCAACATAAAAGACGACAAAGACAATCAATTCATAGTCGTTTTTCACTGTCATGCTAGTACCACATGTTCTTAAGGATATAACTTCATAGAAAAGACATCATTTACAGAAATCCTACATATAATAATTTTAATAATTGAAAATGTTGACAATAAGAACATAAAAAAAAAAACTTATCTAAATCCATCCTAGTCTCTAGCCCTTATAGCCTCCCTGCATAAAAGATCTAAATGGAAGGCAATCAATTTTATCCTCTTCAGCCCCACCTCCAAAAATACATGAACACAACCAACTTTAAAAGATACATTGGAAGAAACAAAAATAGACAAACTCTATACAGGTAAAGATTGCTAACATACCTGTCCTTCAATATTAGTACTCTATTATTGATGAATTCTATGGACTATGTTCATCTAATAATAATTATATTAATAGCCATTTCTCTTGTTAGTTCAACTAGTTTACAGTAACAATTTAAAATGTCTATCAAGCATGTTAAAATAGGTAAGTCAAAATACATATATTATCTTCACATTGCAACATTAACCGTAGTAGATTATGATCCTATCTACTCTCAAAAGGCACATATGAACAACAGATTTTCTCATCTAAGTTCGTTTCATATGCACATTTGTATCTACTAGTTCAAATTGAACAGTACGTGTGTGTGATATTTTAAGGACCTCATTCGATCACTATGCCAATTGTCGCATCTTATAAAGTTAGATATTTAAGATCTGAAGGTTGAACTTTCCAGCTATAGACAAATGAACCACTCAACCATTCAACCATTCGGTGAAGCAGCATCCATAACTACCCAATTCATGAACGGCAGGCATTAAATATTTGCCCTCTCATTGCATCAATTGGCATGTGCTCAAATGTGTAACGCTCCGGACCAAAGTACACTCCCGTCCTCTCCAGAAGTGCAATACTTTCATCCCTACCGTATCTTGAAGCATATAGTCTAAGGTACTCGATGTCCTAAATAACAGTCAAGGAAACCGGAATCTCAGATCAGAATGCAGAAGAGAAAAACACTTGCAGCTTTATTCCAGAACATGCCATGAATACAGATCTTCAGGCAAGAAACAGAGATGGGAAAACCAACTAAATAAGGAGGCTGTGACATTCCTTCAAAATACAACAATAACTTACAAAGTTACAAAGAAAAGACGATAAAATGTTTTACCTGCAAACCATTAAGTATGCGCTCGAGTCTAAGAGAAGCCACTGGCTGATGAGAAATTGAGAACACCTCACCAGGATAGTATAGGACTCCATCTCCAGGGGGGAGACCATGCCTGAATTTTATCTGCATCCAAAAAATTATTTTGATTGTCAAAAAATAGTCAAATTATCAATGCAGTATAACAAGTTCTAACAGCTCCATATTTTAGAAGATAGCATAAAAAGCTATTCAGTCACCTCTGCACTGGCTACAGTTGCCTTCTCATAGCAGTTGGCCCCCCAGTACAAAAATCCTGTGCCACCCTCTTTCCACACACGCCACATAACAGCACGGTGTTGGGTACCTCGCATTCCAAGATGCCAATTTGGATGAGGATCTGACGGTCCCATACAGACATAAGTCCACCACTCCTGTAGCAAAAACCACCACCATTTCTCCTTATTTAGTTAGAATTATTACTAAAATAAGAATGAATTGATCAGAAAAAGAGAGATAGGAGGGAAACAGTACAAAAACAGAAATTGAAGTGGAATAAAAAAGGAGATATGTTGAGAATAAAAAGACAAGTGCACAACATAACAACCCAATCAAATATATACTATAATCCGTAATCAAATTTTGTTTTTTATTGCCCTCGTTCTTTCTTCTACCTCACCCGTTCGCCTATTTGCCACGCCTTACCACCTAGCCTGTTATTTTAATACCATCCTTGTCTATGTGATCAGATTTAAGTCCAGGTTAAAGGTTTATCTAAATTAATTAAACTTAGCAAATTTTATTTGTTTTTATAAATGATGACTAAAAAAGTAAAAACTAAGTATGTCAAAATTCTTTGATTCCATATACATATTAAGTACAAAAATTTAAATAACTACATGGGATCTACCAGTATTTTCTCTTTGGATAGCGTGAATAACTTTCAATATTTAAAATAATAATGTAGGTCGTTGTTAGTGTCCCTTTTGGATTCACTTACTTTATGGTTATTATATAACTTTGATTTCCTCATTGCCCTTGGGAATATATATATATATATATATATATATATATATAGGAATAAGAGTTCGTTAAAAGAATATTCATATTTTTTCACTTGTTTCAAATTGTTGATATTTTCATTTTGTACATTTAATTAAAGATGATTATTTTAGAATTACCTTCCTAAGAAGCTAGTAACTTTCCTATGCATGATAAACTACTGGAGTCAAAGTATGGTTCCTAAGACTAGGTTTTGAAACGATATTTTGTATGTTTTCCTGTAATAAATAAACTTCGGTGACAATTCCCATTTTGTTAATTTATTTTAACGTTTTTCCGGTCACTACAGGTACCCGACATCTTTAATGATTATTTATACATCACAAATTCATAATTAACTTGAGAGAATACTAGATGTAATGATCACAGGTGAGAGTGAGAGGTATAGGGGCTATATCCTGTGATACATAACAAAGCACAATGACTCCTTAAATAATGCAACCTGAGCCTTGGTCTTAACAATTAATACACTGAAATTTTAAGGAAATAGACTTGGAAGCAGGTCAAAGTCACAATAACAAGAATATAAGAATCTATCCTAAAACGTAAAGTTGATGCTAGCGCTGTTTCCAAAATCCAGATCATGGCAGACAACGAGGAAAAACATAAGGAACTTAGAGCTGAGCCTCATAGTACACAGGTAGACTCGGCCATTATTATGAAAAATATATACCAAATAAGAGTGCTTACTTGTGTTTACGAGATTTTGTTCTACTACCAGCATTGATGCGGTACACAGTAAGTATCAACCACCCCAGCAGATATTTAGTGCACAAACCAAATAACAACTTTGGAAAAACAATGAAATTATAATATTACCTCACCATTCTCTGGTTGTAATTCAGCAATAATATCCTTAACCAGATCTTCCCGATTGCCCAGAACCCATTCACTGCAAAAACATATTCAATTACTTAGCATGCCTAACGATAGAAGGCTTCTGTTTTTCTTTCTTCCCTATCTTATTTTCAACATGGCAAGAATGATTTCTTCCAAGGGCACAAAAAATTAGACCTGAGAAATAAACCCGTCAAGGTATCCAAAAAATAACACTATAGTTCAGTAACCTAACTGAAGTTTAACTCACAATGCATATAGAAATGAATTGATCCACATAACAAAGGCTTCCAAAATATGAAGGTGGTCAGCAGTCCCCAGAGGGCACAATAGCTCTCACCCAAACCACAAGACAACCAATTTTCACAATGAAGTCCTTCAACAAATATTAGCAATCTGTTTATTATGAAAGAACATTTTAATGCCATTAACTATCCATGAAGCACCGATAACTCAATTTGCTTCATGTATCTATATTTACCATTACTTTATTATACTTCATCGATATACACAGATGAAGTATCCAAACCAATAAAAAACACTAATACTTTTATTTGTTTCACATATCCAATTTTGATACTTTTGGATACTTTACCCATTCGTGTTGATGAAGTGTCCACACTTTTTAAGTGCATTTATATTCCTTTAAACTACAAGAAACATATCAGTGTGTGTAATACAGCAACAAAGAAATATAGTCTCTTCATAAACCAAAGATAAAAATCGTTCTCTTCATAAATCATTTTAAAAAAGTATAGACTGATAGTGTTATTCCTATATGTAACTAACAGAAAGTAATATGATGACATGATTTATAATTTTTTATTTCAATATTGCCTAAGAAATGTGTCTTTAATTTTGATTTGCACTACTGCAGTTATACATTTATTATCTTCTTCTATGAACTTTTATCCAGGTATCTTGCACATATCTTATCCTGTTATTTTTAGGATAAACATGTTGCTGTATTTGGTATATATCGTATCCAATATACATATAGTATCCGTGCATCATAGTTGACTATATATAAGATCCTGAAAATTGATTCAATTGGAATTCCAAAAATTGCATCACCACAAACAGAGTCTCACTACATAAGTAAATTTCATGAGCATCGGGTCGCAACTTGAAATTATTCCAGAAAGTGAGGACAGAAAAATGTACTAAATATCAATACCAATTTTGGAAAACAAATGTAGAATGTGTCTAGAATGTCGTTCACTCATGTTCAATACCAATTCACTATATGAGAAGGATTATGCATCAGAAAGCAAAAATAGTGTAAATCAAACACAACTGCGATCAATGTAAACAGGAACAAGACCTAAAAAATGTAACTCCTTATGCCCTAAAGTAGGTAAAAAACCGAATAATGAAATCAACATAGGAAATCCAGAAAAAAATCATAAACACATGAAAACAGTACATCAAAGTATATGCCAATGCCAAGAGTACCTCTGAAATGAAAAGGATAACTTTCAATATTACTTTTGACATACCCTTGGTCAAAAATAAGCAAAGTTAAGCAAATAGTAAATAGCTCAAAGTTACACAATAAATAGTGTACTAAACTCTGGATAGGCATAGGTCAGAATAGAGCAATACCTTGTACAATAAATTTGATTATGAGGACGCAAAAAACTTGGAACTTTAACAAAAGCCTCAAATGGAGTAGATGCAAGAGGTGCATCATTTGGTCCTACATAAAACAGTAATCACACTATAAGATAATTACAACAGGAAAAAAGAAAATTCAACTGTAGAAGTTAAAATGAACCAACTAGGCGGATTAACAGAGTCAAACAATATATGAATTAATTGTGAAGTATGTTTCACAGTCATCAGAAACATGCAGCAAAAGCAATAATCAACAAAGCATATTTCTGATTGGAATCATATAAATAAACACATACAGATTGTGTCATTTATTTTCCCAGGTCACAGTCACAATACTTTTATCAGATACTGTCAAATACTATCTGAACAAAGTCAGAAATTGTCAACCAATATGATTTAGCAACAGGTAAAATATTAAACCCCAAGAATGTGCCTGTAAACACTTTATACCATTCTACCTAAAGTCTAACAAGATTAAATTCGCCCTAAATGAGAATATATGTTTTGTTTTTTAATTAAGTAATATATACGAACACCCAAAGATTTACCCAGGCAAAACTATTTATAGATCCAATAACTGTAGAGAGCACCTGGATGATACTAACTCCAACTACACAATTAACTAATTCATGAAATAAATTATAATTACTGACAGAAATGCAGCCATGTAAAAATATTTGCTGTTATTATGAGAAGTGCATGCTGATAAAAAAAAATTATGAGAAGTGCATTTTGTTAAATAAACCAAGCCGCATTGCCAAGATGAGAAACAATAAAAAAAATACATCCTAAGGGAGAGAAATTATCATGTAATCCCCACATAAGACTGTAGAGATTAGCTTATGATAATTTAAGATATATAATACATACCACAATAGTAAGTAGTTAAAATACGAGCATCTGGAGCATAAGCATGAATCTCACTAGCCATATTGCGAACGGAATCATATTGTTCCAAGTTCAGTGGCTGGAAAAATTATGAAAACAAAAACAGCTGATCAGGGTCATAGCATGCTGGACCTGGTACATAGCTATACTAACGAGGCAGTAAAAATATAAGGAAGCTATAAAAAAGAATTATTAGACAGAAAAGCATGAAAATAATTAACCAATAACTACAGAAAGAGTCACTTGCCTGTTTTTATTTTTCTTAAACAGCACTATCCAATCCAGAGATAGAATAAAGGTCTATCTAAACTAAGATGTCATCCTAGAGAAGAACATTTTATATTATTGCAAAACAATAACACACATGTCTATACCTCATCCCACAAGTAAAAGTAAGCTTTTCTCCAGTGAGCCTTGGTTCTCAATATCTCAACTTGTTTCTGCAAGTAATCCTTCGCCGCATCATTACTGTGGCACATCAACAGATGGGTTGAATCTCATCAGTTTTCATTGCAAATATACCTGATAGAAGCGAACGGAAACAACTGACTGTATACCCGGAGATTACTTGTTTATATGGTACAGCATATGCTGCCAACCGTGGATCTGAAAAATATTCATCTGACTTTGGATGATCGGCTACAATGGCAAGAAGTGAGGAAGTTTCAGCAATCCCATATTAATTCTCTTTTTGGAATTGATTCTGTCAAACTTATTGCCGCATAAAAATACCTGGCCATGGAGATGTGTATGTCAAAACACGCATACCATCAGCCCATTTACAAAAATAAGGGCTGATTCTATATTGAAGAAGCCATTTGAAATGTTGATCCAATGCCTCATACCACTCAGCTGTCCCTTGTTGAACACCAAATCGATCCTCAATTACAGTATCAGATATCTGGTGTAATAAAGGTAAAAAACAAGTTTGCAACAGATAAACTTTCCTAATTCCTAATTTCACAAAGATATAGGTCCAAAGTGCAACAGTGTATGAAAATTGATATATAGAAGGAGGAGGCACTGATTTAACAAAAAAGCGGTAATATTCAGTCATGGAGTTTGTTTTAAGTAACTTAGTCAAAATTTCTAGGACGTAATGATACAACTGAGACACTATAAGTGCCAGTTACGTTCTCTACAAACTGCTAAGAAATATAAGTTTATTATATTAAATGGGGAAATATCTTGGTAAATAATCCTCATTATTAGTTATTAAATTTTTTCTCTGTTACTACATTTCCTCATTATAAATAAGAATGTGCATGTGTGTGTACATGACCCCAAACATTACAAAAAGGTAAATATAATCATCTGGATTTAAATCTTTGGCCTTTTATGGGTAGAGGATACACCAAATACAGCAGGGAGCGAGGGAGTTTCAGGAAGTACAAATTCCCAAACAGTCAGATTTAACTTCACCCGTAGGGAGAGATTTGAAATGGCATCCTCATCCATTATGTCTACTGGTCCATTATCTGAAATGAATTCAGAAAATGATGGGGACACGAGAATCCTTCTTAAAGATGTAGTTGCAGATTTCACCCTTTCAACCTAAACACAATATGCTTAGATAAAAAAACCCATAATAGCATCAAGGTCAACAAGAGTATCAAAATGAGGAACAGTGATAAAAAAAACCCACCACTTCTTCTAATGGTTTCCCATCGATAGGCTCGATAACATCAAGACATCCCTTTAGGTCCCTATACAATTGATGTTTCTCAACCTTGCTTAAACTTTGAGCAGGAGATCTGTGCAGTGGGTAAAGTTGACAAAGTTGATAAACAGAAATTACAAAATTATGTGTAACACAAAATCAGAAGTGAAGGAAAAGAAAAGGGCTCACTCTGCATCTGCTTTTATGGCAGTAATGACAATCTCTCCTTCATATTGTCCTGGAGGTTGAGAACTAGGAACATCAATAGATATCCAAAGAGCAGTAGTCTCCCTAAAGAAGCAAAAGAATGCCAAAAACAGTGAAAACTGAAAAACCAGTCAACCATCCAGCAACTTTTGCACACAGCACTAGAACTCAAGAGAACATAAATCAGACAAGTACCCAGGAAACAGGTTTATTTGACTGACTGGAAGCTCAACAGGAACAAGAGCATCTGGTACACCTAAAATGGGCACCACCCGTCGCAACAGTAGTGACTGCCCAACAATCAGTCTGCCAAAACTGATGTCAGCTTAAAATGGAAGTAAATCATGTATTTGTTCCATACAATATGAAAAACTCTAACCTGTCTCCAGATGTGGAGCATAGGTCATTGCACTGAATCTGCACAGTCCCTGCAGCAATAGAACCAGCCCATGAAACCTTTGGTCGGATAGCTATTTGCACACTCTCCCTCTCATTTCTAGCCGCCAGTAGATTTATCTGACATTAAGCAAAAACTCTAATGTCAAGCAAAATAGCAAATGTTTCAGGATTTATAATATTTCTTAATTCCAATATGATTCTACAACTTTTTTATACATAAAACTCCAACCACCAATCTAGGGTAAAGAACTTTTTGGTGAACTCATGTGTCTGATTGGCAATATTATAATCATAACCCCAAGTTCTTAGAATTTAAAACTGCCGTGCCAAACTCAGTGCATTAATTATCAATATAATACAAACCATTTAGAGGCATGCATCAAGTACTGTCAGTCAAGCATGTAATTGGGCAACTATGGAGGGAAGAGTCAATTTGCAAGTGGATAACACCCTTGACAAAATGTGAAATAATAACTATAACTATAATGCAGTTACTATTCATAAACGGCAAACACGAGGTCATGCTAACCAGAAACATGTAGTTGTGTATACACGAATTATTAAAATAAAACACAAAGACTTTTACTAGAAGATGAATAGGAATATTTGCCACCACAATGAGATACAACAAAAATACTAACAGGCTCCAGATGTCTGGCCATATCTTGAGGTCCAACATTTGCTGTGTTTGGCATGCACCATACATGCACTAGGTCCCTAGTCGGAATTTCTGTTGGGTCAACTGGTCCCTTGACATTCAAGCCAAGTGTGCCACCATCATTCCACCCATAAGCGGTACCACCTCCTGCAACACCTTCAACTGGTGGCACAACCACATCTTGAGAATTCCCTGCTAGATGCATTAACCAGTCAAATTGCAACACCTCAGCACAGGTTCACTAAAGATCAATGTACTCCACAAATTTTTTGTTTTCAAAAACAGAACAGTCCCATAATCCACTAGATCCATTCCTAAAAAGGTCAAAATAATACAAAATATCAAATATACCTATTTTTTAGACTCTTTATATAACTATTTCATTGAACCAGTTGAAGTGCAGGAACTAGCCAATTGATAAAAGATACATTATGAAACTCATTGAATGCGTGTATCCAAAGGGTATAGACGTGAGTCAAACTGCAGCCTTTGATTCAAGATATACAATAGATGGCTAGCGTTAGGTGATCAAAGTTCCAAACAAGCTATAAGATTATTTTTTTTTGCATAGTTTCAGTCACTCACAATCCAGATCAAAGTAAGTAGAGAAGTAAACCAAAAAAGGGGGAAACAGAAACAAAAATAATAAAAGCAAGGTTGCACATAAACAAACCTTTCAAACCTCTCAGAATTCACACACACAGCTCCTCACTTACATCACACAAATTCGGTTCAAGTTATTTTTTTAACAAAGTAATTTCAAACACAGCTACACGGCTAGATTTCGAATAGGATTAGCAGATCATGTAGATTCTCCATAAACAAGCCCTCTCAAACCTCATCTTACACAGCTACCAACTTAACAACCGGGCATAGATCGATTAGGTCTCTAAAGCCCTAACAAAATAAGAAACAAAATCCATTACGAAAGCAAAAACAAGCCGCGGGAAGTGTAAGCACAGCGCACAGAAACGTCGAATCCGTGTGATTACACCCCAAATTGAAGCGTGGGAAACGAGAACTCGCAACAGGTGAAACAACGAGGTTTTGTGGTTAGATTCGAACTGAAAACATGAAAGGGATTCCCAAAACGAAGTAACTGAATTGAGAGTGAAAGAGAATAAAAGAGCTATGTACGTAAGCAAGAGAAAGGAGAGTGAGAACGAACCGGAGTCGTCCATGACGGATCAGTGGAGACTGTTCCGATGCAACGGTGAGTGGAGAAGAGAGAAATGATCGCGTTTTGTTTGAGGGTAGCCAATGTCTTTCTCTTTGTAGGAAATTCAGATATCGGAAGGGAAACAATGTTTATAGCGAGCAGTAACAACTTCAGGTTAACTTCACATTTTTGTTTATTAATGGAAAAAATCTCCATTTCACTTACTTCATATTTTCACTTTGTTCTATCTTTTTTTTTTCCTTTTTTCATTACATCTATTATCACATTTATTATTCTTTCATCTATTAATAGTATAATATTATTTTAAAAACTAAATTGTTAATTTAGTCTTACTCTTTAGTTCAACCTTCCACGTCCATTTCGTTTCATTTCAACCTCCAGCCAGATGTTGGTTTGGGAATTTGCGCTTAGGCAACGACGGTGCACCGTCTTCACGGCATTTCAAATAATAAAACAATATTGGGCTTCTTAAACTATCCATCAATTTGATTAATACTTTCTTGTTCCCGATAAATAATTGAACAAATTATAACTTCACTACATCCATAAACTAATTTAATGAAAACAAAGATAATTTATGACCTGATAACAACTTTTATGTTAATGCTAAAAGGAAGAAATCCTGAATACTTTGGGAAAATTACTACTTTTTTCACTTGTGGTACATTTGGCACGTTAGAAATTGAAAATTGTTTCTTTATCTAGTATACATTTGAAAAGATAACACAAAATACTCCTGGAACCTACAAGTTAAATTTATTTTAATCTATCTGGTGTTATCTCCATTAATTATCATCTGGAACAAATATTTAAATTAAATAAAATATTAAACATTATTGATACTACTTCAAACTTCTAAGTTAACAAATAAATTGAAACAGAATTTCTTTTTAGACAAATATAAAAGCAAAACAGAATTTTACAGAACGAAAAAAAGGTTACTTAACTATTATTTCACGTATGAGGAATTTATCTTTTTTCAATTATTTCAGAAATTGAAATAAATTATATGATAATTGATAAAGGTTTAAAGGTTTAAGCATACGAATATGACCAATATTTCCATCAAAGTCTCGCCTACGCCTTGGTTGGCTTCTTCACTAACTTGAATGCATCAAATATTGATGCATTTGGTTGAACTTTGGAATTCTGCAAGCTATGCTCTGTATGATGTGAAGACTTCCTTAGTATATCCAAAAGCGATACATTTGACTCTTGAGATGCAGAATTCGAGGTAGTATTTTTGTTCTGTGTATTTCTTTGGAACTTGGTGGAAGCCGGTTTTGGTGGTTGACTCTCCCTTGGAATCTGTTAAGTTCGTCAGGAAAGTAACACGCCTTACAGATTAGCAAATTGTCCAATAAGCAACCACAACAATGTCAAGCAAATAATTAAGAGTTGTGTGCTTATTATTATCATATTATCATCAGCATGAAACTCCAACCATAATTACCAATGTTATGCTAATGATAATTGCTAAACGCATGCAAAAAAAATTGTTACGGAATATTATTTTTAATATAACTTATAAGTAGAGCGTTGAGACACCTCAAAAATATTTGGAAGAGTATTTGATGAGCATTATTTAAAAATATCATAAAATCCATCAGAAATTATTATATTATGAAAAAAATCAAACTCTAAAATAATTAAAGTGTTTTCTAATAAACATCTCTAAAAAATCTCAAAATAAAAATTCATAAACTAAAAGAAACTTATGCATTAATTAATGTATAAAAGATGTCAATAATTTCTACAAAATTTTACAATAAACTTTGACACAAACTAAATTTATTACTTTTTTCTTAAAAGATAATTATGGAAATGTTCATAAAAACACTCTTATATTATTTAGTCAAATTTTAGTAATATAAAAATGATTTTACACGCGTTTTACTGTATAAGTATATCAAAATCAATCTGTGAAGTCTGAAGTAATGGCAACAATTTTCAAAAACCACAGAAAGGTTTAACATTTTGGTTTCAGCTAGTTACCGCATCTGAAGAATCCTCTGGCATCAAATATGAACTTTTGCTGTCGCTGTCATCTCGCCCAAATACAAATGATCGGACCTTGCATGATCCCTGCTTTCGAGAATTGGGGATAAAACGATCTGAAGCCCGACCGACAAAAGATGACTGCAATATTTAAAATATATAAAAAAAAAAAACTAAGAATTGGCACCTAATATATAGCTGAGGATAATGAAAACGCACTTTTATCATCCAAGTATATCGTTGAAAATGTTCAAAGAAGTATCTAAACATATAGAGCATGCTTGGTAAAGGGACGTTTAATAAGTAAATAGTTTCATAATTCTACATTTAACAGTCTAAGCTAACCAACCTTTGATGATATTTGTATGTTCTGTCCACTGGTCGGCATATCAAAGATGGCTGCAGCATAAATTAATGGCAGAAACCATTATTAGTATTCTCACGACCTAGAAGCATTATTGATATACATTGCATGTGTGGTGAAAGTGGAATTTGTAAATCTTACAAGTAGTTCTTCCTTTTCTCTTGGTATCGGGCACATTTAATTTCTTTATGAGACTAAAAACACCCTTGCTACTTTCGTCCTCACCTGGTGAAAAGAAAGTAGCTTTCTTTTCCTGCTAGTACATTACAAAATTGGATCAATTCCTATTTGATTACATGAGAATATCAGAACACACATGCAAATGAAATAAATTTAAGTTAAAACAGTGATAACTTTAGCACAGTTATAAAAGAGATATGCAGTACACGTTCATTACGGTTGCTTAGAAGTGAGAACTCACAGTTTTATAATAGAGGCATTGTCTAGCTAGTTTCTCCTCAGTTTCTTCATCGTCAGATGATACATATTTATCATCTTTATCTGAAAACATTTGTGGGATCATCTGCTTCATCTTTTTCAAAATGGCCTTCAAGGATTCTGCTGGAGCAACGTATTCATCAGCTTCATCATCTTCATCACCGCCATCACTTTCAATTTCTATGCTTTCTTCATCTTCTTCAATTGATTGTATTTCTTTCAATTTTAAACCACAATTAAGTTTCTGGAGTAGATTATCCACTCCAACTGTATCTTGTTGCTGAAGCCACTGTTGGTGGAGTTGGTCACGCTTTTCTTTATCATTTGGCTTTTCATCATATTGAGTTGCAATCATGTCATTAAGTTCCTCAATATCATCATCATTGTCTTCTTCACCTTCATTATCTTGGAAACGCTGTAGATCATGATCACTGTCATCTTCCTCTTCTGCTTCTTCATCAACAAAAGCCCTAACAGGGTCACCATTTGGTAGTAAAGTAAAGTCAACTGGCACATGTACATGTGGATCTACGTTCTCCTTGTCATTTTCCTCCTCATCAGAAGAGCTGGAAAAAAGAAGTTGCCAATTTTTTTTTCTTTTATTTTAGAACAAAGTGAAGTAAAAGTAACCAACCACTATCCAGATCTTTAACTTCGCAAAATTTAAAGGTCGTGTTTTGCCAAAGAAAAGGATCCACAAATCATCATTACATATCAATTAGCAGCTTTTAAGTCATAACAAGAGTTTGCAGACATAAAACAACACCATATTGTTATTTGACTTATCTCTATATGTGTTTTCAAGGTTTTAATTTTAACAGAAAGTAAGAGCCACATAGTTAAGTAAATATTAAATAACAATGCTAGTTTCATAGTAGTATGGTATTGGCAACATTATAGGTGGCAAAAATAGGCAATGGAGTTTTGAAAAATCAATGTGATGAAATTTCTGCGTTAGCAAATCTTTTGAAAAAGCACGAAAAATTAAAGACTTACACATCATCGTCGGGAGAAGCAGAATCAAGTTTCAAGTTCATTGAAAGCATTGATGGGACAAAAACTTCTTCCGAAGGATTGTTAGACTTCTCATTTACAGCCTCTCCTTTAGTGTCACTTCTTTCAGAATCAAAGAAGAGTTCCTGGAAATTGCAGACAAGAAAGCAATTGGTGACAAAATCGACATTTAACGGCAAGGATTTTAGCAAACAGACTGATGGAAAACCTGTGTATCACCAATAGGAGCTCGAAATGCATGTTCAGAATCCGAACCCATAGCCTGAAATTCAATAGAGACGTGATTTATAAATTTTTCAAATATATACACTTAGTTAAAAACTTAAATAAAGACGTGGTATAGCATATACAAAATGCCACACTCCCAAAGACGTGACCAAGATTAACACATTACATTGTCCGCAATTGTGAGCAGAAGAAAATACCTAATGGCCTTTCATAATCAAAATGAAATATTATTTCCCAGTAAAGTGCATAAATTGACTCACCGTGGGAGAAGGAATGCTGCCAGAGCAAAAATTATCTTTAGCATCGCTAGATTCAACATTTAACGTCCTAGAATCACTCTTTGTGGCTGCAGGGCATGTGGCTGGCATTTCTTCCAGATCATCCTTTTCAACATTATCAGATATCCCCTCATCCATCAGGATATCGTCATCATCTTCAAAAGAAGTACTAGATCTACAAACCAGGTAACAATGAGTGTGTTTTCCAAGGTTAGAATTGCGTGCTAAGAAAAAATTTTATGCATATCCACCTACTTCTTTAAAATCTCCAATTTCCTCTGCCGAATCTTATCCAATATCGAAGAAATTGGCTTTTGAACAAGAGGAGCAGGTTTAAAAGCCGCATCTCTAGTTTCTATTAAAATCACAGTGAACTATTAGAGTTGGCAGAAACTCGAATCAGCACTAGATCGAAAAATTGATTACAGCTTACAATCAATCCGTACCTCGAAGAAGCCTTTGAGAATCGGCTCGAAGATTATTCATAGTTTCTCGCCTTTCCTGTTAGATCATAAAATCCACAAATTAGCAATTTCAAAACCAAACGCATCAATATTCAAATAAAATTTAACAGCATAGGAATATGTAGTTGTCCACCTTCTCGGCCTTCCTCTTATTGGTGGCAGATTCTTTAGGCTTCTTTTCACTTCCATCACTGCCGACAATTCTCTTCTTCTTTTTATTCTCCGGTAAGTCATTTAAACTACGACGTTTCCTCTCTACTTCGTCGGTATTGAAAACCCTGAACTCATCGCCGGTCTTCAGATCCCTAACTTCTTGACTCTCACCATCAATTACAGAATCGAAATCGAGAACCCTCTTCGCGCCCAAATCACCATCGTTGACGGTTACGGCTCTTGGAAAGTCAGGCTGAGAGCCTGGACTTGGGCTATGTTCCTGAGTTTCATTTTCCGATCCCAATTTTCCGTTTGATACGGTTAAGTGTTCTTCGCGTTTTCTGGATTCATAAAAAACAGCGGGCGAGGGAGGAAGATGAGAAGGTTCGGGAACCCTTGCAGCTTTCCTCAAACGCTTCAGCTTTCGTTCGTGGACCGGAGATGAAGGCAATAGCTCAAGGTCGTGGTCGCTCTCCATGGATGATTCTGAACTGAGTTTCAGGGTTTGATGAATCAGGATCTTTGATTTGGTGAAACCAGTGCCGCTAGACCTGCAAATAAAAAGGGCTCGTTGCATCATTATACCCTAATGAAATGGCGGCAAATACTTTCGAAATTGGGAAAAGGCGCCAAAGGAAATCACCCTTTGTAACTTTCTTTTTCTTTTTTAACTCTTTCCTTACATAAATATAAACTAATATCTAGTTGTTAAAAAAATTATTATATTTATTTTCATAAATAATTATAAATTGATAAAATAAAATACAAATATTAACTATCTATACCATTATTTAAATATATATATATATATTAATTAATATATAAAGAGGGTATATTATTTGATAATTTTTTTATGTTATCTTTTAATTGGGCAAATCTATCATCAATAAATATAAAAAATAGTTTGTTTATTTATTTATTTAATAACATGAATAATTGAATAACTTCTTTTTATTTCAAAATAATTAAATTACTCTCTTTTTAAAAATTATGGCTATATAATTTTTTAATACAACTTTTAAAAATTAAATAGATACATATTTTTAAATTGTATTCTTTTTATTTTTTAATTATTAACTCATAAAAATATAAAAAAAATAATTATGTAATTGTATATATTTTAATGTAATAAAACTATGAATACAATATGGAAGTAATTCATTAAATTTAAATAAAATGTTACAAAAAAATTAAAAAAAATATATATTAAATTAATAATAAAAAAATTATAATAAATTATTTACACTACAAATAGTTATAGAGATTAGTTCTCTTCGTTAATAATTGTAGAAGTTGTAGATAAATAATTCTAAATTGTTCCCTCAAGAGAAAACCAAAAACTTTTTTGTCTGTTTCTAAAATAAATTTATCAAAAACATTAAAAATTATAATTCTTGAATATCTTATTAAAAAATTATAATAAAATAAATAAACATGTAAGAAACAGTTTACATATTTTCCCAAATTATACTTTTTTTTATCCTCTCGCCGTTCCATTAATTTCCTTTTTAAATCAAATTTAAATAAATTCATATTAAAACAATTTTTTATTATTTTAAAATAAAATGAAATAAAAGCACGTATTGTGGACAAAAGTTTACATTATCAACTAATTATAAATCATTTTATATATGATTTTTTTATATATTAACCCTTGTTGAGGGTTAACTATACATTGTCAGTGTAATTAATTCTTTAAAAAATTACAAATATTATAGAATACAAAATATATGAAATAATAAAAAATAGCATCCCATATATAACCAACAAAGTTTTTAAAAATATATATTCAAAATGCGAGTTAAAAATAATATTATAATTTCTTTATGAATCAAATAACACATTTTTAGTTTATAAAAAATCTCAAATATATGAATATGTGATTAGCCATATGTTTAACCCCTATAATTCAAAGGGAAAATATGTCTTATATGAATTATTTAGTTACACAATTTAATATTATATTTTATATTCTTTAAATGAATCACACTAATATAACAATATTTTTATATATTTTAATTTAAAATGATCGATATGAAGAGAACATTTAACATTATTTAAATTTTAAGATGACAATATAATTATAATATTAGTCCTTTAAAGACAAAAATAACACTAAACCTAATCATTTATTTTATATAATATGTTTTGTCTTTTGATATATTTTACTTTTATATTAAAAATACTTTTTTTTCTTTAAAATTTATATTCTGTGAGATCGAGTGCCTTTGTTTAAAATTGTTATTTTAAATATGACTGGTGATATTTTTACACCACACCACTAAATACATTTATTTGATATTATTAAAAGATAAAAACATTTATTTATTTATAATTTTAAATAATAATATATATTATTATATTATTAAAGCTTGTTAGATGAAAGTATTATTTTATGAGTGCCAAAGTATTCTTTTTATTTAAACTAGTGGAAACATATTTTTCTTTTTTTATTTAATTTTTACGAAGATAGAAATGTAATAAAAATATATAAATAATTTTAGATGAATCGAAATTAAAAAAAAAATGAAGAAAGTGATTAAAAGTGAATGTTATTTTATTTTATGTGTGAGATTTGGAATAAAAATGTATGATCTTTATTGTTTTAAAATAAGAAACTAAGAAAAAAAAGTGGAGAACCATAAAAACTGTATATTAATATTAATTTAAAAAAATTATTTTTTAATTTATATGAAATGATAAAATATTCAATTGTATTAATAAAATAATATGAATTAAATAAGACTAAAATCGAACAAAAATTTATATACACAAAAAATTGATTATAATGAGATTACCTTTATATATATACAGGTATAAATATTATAAAGTTTGCATCTCAATGCAAAAAAAACCAATATTAAGAAAACATACATTTAAGGCCCATTTGCTTTAGGGTGAAGAAAATGAAGCATTTACTCTATGAAAAACTTAAATACCAATGCAAACACGGAAATCGGAAAAAAAAATTCAATCAAAACTTGTTGGATGGATCGCAAAAAAATTGTAATTAACTAAATAAATATATATTTACTTCATTAATTATAATTTACTTTTTTACCCTTTTATTTTACACTTAAATTATTTTTATTATTTTTTTAAATAAAATTATAATTTAAATATAAAAATATAATTAAAATTGTAAAAAAATTATTATTATAAAATAACATAATTAATCATATCATATCTAATAAATTATAAATAAAAATAATAATATAAATAAATATATATTTTTAATAATATATAAATAAATTTATATAATAATTATATTAATTAAAAAAATAACAATAAAAATAATAATGTTATTTAATGTAAAAATAAATTTGTATCAAATGTTTTTAATTAAAAATAATTATAATTTATAAATAAATAAATCAAATTAATATTTTAACCATTTTTATATATAAGGGTAAATTTGTAAACTTATATTTTTATCAATTAAAAAAAATATAGTTTCAATCACATCTATCACATCATTCACAAACTTTCATAAATTTTTCGTATATTTTTCACTATATTTATCTTAATCTAAACACTTTACTTTCTATACATGTTTCATTCAAATCATCTCAAATTTACTCTCTCATTTCTACTCCTCATCCAAACAATTAAACTATAAGTTTAAAATTTAAAATTTAGGATTTAAGATTTAGAGTTTATGTTACCGATATTCAGACTTGTAAAAATAACAAACTTCTTTCATTATTTGATGTTACACTGAGTTGTCTAAGAATTAAGACATCTGAGAAAATATAAGAATCCTTATTGCTTACGATTTGCAACAATTTCAACAAAAAATATTTAATAGGAGAAAGATGCATTGTTTGACGACGATTGTGGAAAATATGTAAGCGACCAGTAGCGAAAATGAGAGAAGACAGACTAAGGAGATGCAAGTTGATTGGGGAGAAATGGAAAGAGTTTGTGACGTTATATTTAGAAGGGTGTTAGATATATTAATATTCTCAATACAAAATATTGGGGAGAAATGGAAAAGTTGGTGCCTTAATACAAAATATTACATCGCTTAGTTTGTAACCGATGTAGAAAGTGTATAATATATTAGTTGTATGAGGAATTAATATATTATATATATTTCTTACATTAATTACATAGTCGATGATTTGCATGTACATGACATTTTACGTAAGTTGTTTTGTAATATAGAAAAGTATATTGATTTCTTCAACGTTGCTTCTACTTTTCACATTATTTAGAAGGGTGTTAGATATATTAATATTCTCAATACTCAATAATAAAAACATATACCTCTCATTTTAATAAATTAATATTTTTTAATTTAAAAATATTATTATATTACTATAAAAAAATATCAAAGATATGTTTTTTATTATTATTTCCAGTGTTAACATATTACAAAATAGAATAGAGATGAACAATAAATTTTGGATAAATGAGATTGTATCATAAGAGCTCTTGCTACATCTAATAAATGACCATGTTTCCTTTCAACTATACTATTTTGTTGTGGAGTATTCACAGATGATGTTTGATGTATCATTCCTTTACCGACCAAAAAATTAGTCATGACAAACTCAGTTCCATTATCACTTCTTATTATTTTTATTGTTGTCTCAAACTGTGTTTGAACAAAAATAACAAAATGTTTTAAAACCTTTAACAACTTCAGATTTTTGTTTCAAAAGAAAAATCCATGTGTACCTCGAATAGTCATCAACTATGGTCAAGAAATATTTATGACCATGAATTGATGGTATTGAGTATGATCCCCAAATATCTACATGAATCAAATCAAAACATTTTTCGATTTAGATGTACTAATAGGAAAAGAAAGTCTTTTTTGCTTTGCAAAATGACAAACATCACAAACAAAAGATTTGTTATATTTAACAAAAGGAAATTTATTCTTGATAACTTCAATACATTTATTTGAAATAATCGAAAATGCCAAAGGGTTTCTAGATCACTAGCACTGACATTAACAGTATTGATGATGTGTGTAGATTCAAGGGGTTTAATTTGAAATTTCTGGTAAGATGGGATCCTGAGTATATAAAG
>Ga0123342_1001071_pt1 | contig 45604 bp, 21 predicted proteins | sample Turbeawhitnodule_FD_89960 | JGI IMG/M metagenome (GOLD analysis project Ga0123342, IMG submission 89960) | Root nodule microbial communities of legume samples collected from Mexico - Turtle bean Mexico white nodule | ecosystem: Host-associated > Plants > Roots > Nodule | place: Mexico: Nepantla...
GAAATTAAGAAAGGTTGGGATAAGGTAATACCTCAATACAATAAACACTTTAAAATTTGAGATTTATTATTCATGCACTAATTCAAAATATTTCAAATGTCACAGTTGTTCAACGACCAACACGCGCTAGATTTAGAAGCATTGGAGTATGTGAGAACAACATGGTCAAAGTATTTTGTAACCATGTATAACACTCTAGTATAGATAAATCATGTTATAATTTTTTCATATATTACCAAACTTTTTTATATTATGTTATAATTTGTTGTATGTAATTTTTATATTTAAATTATGATTTGAAATGTTTTTGTTTTCTGGAATTGAAAACTTTATGCAGGTTGTTTGAAATTTTTTAAAAAATAAAATTTTTATTTTTTTTAATCAATACATATAACGACGGTGGAACCGTCTTTAAAAATGCTTATTTACAACGACGGTTCCTGGAGGAACCGTCTTTAAAAGTCTCGTAATTTTTATAAAAAAAAAACACAATCCACCTTTAACGACGGTTCCCATAATCGTCGTGAAAAATCCACACCTTTTAATGACGCCTGTAATAACGACGGTTCTGGAACCGTCTTTAAATGATGATTTTAACCGTCGTTAATCTACCTTTTTGTACTAGTGAGCTGCTTATGGATGGAAAAATTCGGAAGTCATACACGTGTCTATGGATGGAAAAATCCAGAAGTCAAGTAGGTGTCTGTGGACGGCAATATCCGGAACATATAACTGTTGGGTGCACATATCTCACTTAACCTAATGTCAAATTCATTAAGGATAGTTTAGTCTTTTCCTATCTACAATCGGATGCCAGTTTGAAATGATCGAGTGCAGGGAGAATCAACCAAAATAATTTGACCAAATATTTGGATCAAGTAGTATACGTTTTTGGACTTGTATTTGGATCAATAGTAAGATATGTCTAGTGACTGTTTCTTCCTGCACTTCCATAGGTTCTTCTGGCACCCTCATACACAACATGAAAATACCTTTTTAACCATCTTGTGCCACCCCCATAAAGTAGCTTCCGGAATATGTAAATCATACATGCATTTAAAAAAGACTTCTGAATTACATAATCTGAAAACTAATCATGCATCTGACAAAAGGATTCCGAATTATGTAATCCAGAAGCTAATTATGAATTTGAAAAAAGATTTCCAAATTACGTAATCCAGAATATTACAAAGGGGTATTTTTGGAAATATGAAAATGTATGAAGGTGGGAGAAGAATATATGGAAGTGCATGAAGAAACAACCATGTCTAGTTAGTGTTAAAAGTGACTAGTTAAAGTAACAATTGGGCTTTTTTGAGCCCAATGTAACCCTAAAACATCTAGGGTATATTAGAGGACAAAAAATACCTTTGCATGGAGCATATGAACGTCCACATGACAGCCTATGAGTGAAGATGATTTAGCATGGAAGGTGTGAGCTAAACATGGAAAACATTACTCCACATGACACCTTCTCATTTGAGAGTTTTATTTTGAATTTTCAAATTTTAACTCCAAAATGTACACCATTTCTCTTATAAATTAAGGTGTTTGGCTCATAAATTAATAAGATCAATTTTATGAGAGTTATGTTGCCAAGTTGTTAGCTCTTGCACTCTCTTGTCTAAACTTATCTAGGTTAGACACCTTTAGTCTTCTCTTTCATCTCTCCAAGTGATATGATTCAATCAATCACTCTCGCTACTCTTTATGCACCTTTGATTAAAAGTTTATAAATAAAGTTATTTAAAATTAACTGATTTGTTTCATAAAAATAAATAAAAAAATAAAATATTCCGACAAATTAATTTCATTAACAACTCGATAACAAAACATATATGAAAATATTAAAAAATCACCTTTAAGATAAAAATAACAGTTAAAAAGACATATTTTCGGTAAACTTTTTTTAGTAGTTTTTTCATAAACTTTTCAAAAATATTATCATAATTAAGAATTAACTACTTCGTGACAAAATATTTGTTTAAATATATTAACTTTAAAGAATAAGAATGTAAATTTGTTAAATACCAAATTTTCATTTAACATTATTATTTACTCATTATAGAAAAATAATGTATTCACTTCATCTCACTAATAAGTTTAAAAATTAATTTTGAAAATGTAAAAAATATTTTAATTAATTAAAATGATTTTTAAATATAATTATTGTAATTAATATTAATTAAATAAGTCTAATTATTATCCACAAAGATAAATCTTGAGTAACTTTTATATTTGTTATTAAAAAATATTTAAAATATATTATTAGAATTGAAAATGAAAAATTCATCGCAAAATAAAACAATTAAAAGAAATACTTAAACTTCTGGATTTTTTTTTCTTATTTTAGTTTTGAGATAAAAAAAATATTTCTAGATGTTTTTGTTTTTTATTTTTATCTCTTATAAATATGTAGATTTAGCTTTTGGTCCTAAATACAATTTTTTTTTTCTTTTTGTCCCTTATAGTATTTTTTTAGTTTTTATTATTTATTAACCCCTATAAGTAATAAGTTCTTAACTAAATATGTCCTGTGCAAACATGTTCAATTTTATAAAAAAAATTATGGAAAAAAAACAAGGAATATGTTTTAGTATTGTATTCTATAGTCAAATCAAAGGACATAATTTTTCTTCTGCTATATAATAAACGAAAAACAAATTTACAAATTTATTTTCACCGCATTCGCTATTTTTAAAATAAAATAATTATATATATATATATATATATATATATATATATAACCAAGCACTAATCATTACCATAATATTAATTAGATAGATAAATATTTAAATAATATTCATATTACACTTTAAATTTTTTTAAAATAAACTTTCTTTCTCGCCATAAATTATAATGTAAATATATTTAAAATAAATATAATAATAACATAAATATATAATCATTTTCTAGGTTAAGATTTTTTTTATAATTAATAAACAATATACATAATCATAATACATTATTATAATTTAAAAAACAAACTTATATACATGCATTGATATAATTAAAGGAACAACTTCACAAATTTTATCTACATTTCTATCCTACATTCTCAAATATATAATTTCAACAATTCATTAATCATATATCAAAAACATACATTCTCAAATATATAATTTCAACAATTCATTAATCATATATCAAAAACAGTCGTGTAATGTTCAGAATCCAAATAGTTATCTCTGATTTATTAAATAACATATCCTAATTGTTCAAATCAAGGTTCAAGTGAATTGAAAAAAAAAACTTTAAAAAATAATAGAAATAGTCATACAACGATTTATTAGAATAAGTTAATCAAACAAAATATTAATTTACGGAATTGAATTTAAGATTTGGGACTCGGTTACATATAAGGAAGATGTTAGCACCCTACAACGTCAAACGGTATATTTAATTTAATATGCAAAATGAAAGTTAGTTTTCAAGAATATTTAGTTTTTCCAAAACAAAACAAAATGCATAAAAATAAATAAAGAAATTGATTTTGAAAATTTTTATTTGGATCCAACAAAAAATTAGCTCTGTCCCTACACATTTTTATTCATAATGAAAATCAGGTCTACTCATTTCTAAAGGTGAAAGATATCTATATGTTGATATTTTTATAATCTACATTGTTTAACATATGAGACATTGCAAATGACTATAAAGAATGTTGATTATATGCGTAAATTTTATTTAAGAGAAAATATATTTTTTTCAAGAAAATTCATATTTAATTATTTTTTAAATTATCAAATACCAGATGAGATGATGCATGCAAGCACACAAGTGTCTTATGTTTGTATTTATTATTATTTATTTTTACATTGATTGTTGTGTAAGTAAAAATGGGTTTCAAATAGCAGAAATACAGGCCCACATTTTAGAGAAAGTTGGTGCAGATATAAGAAAAGAAGTGGTACATAATAAAAGCCCCAGGTATTTTTAAAAATACGTGGTGCAAATATAAGAAAACTTGGGGTACTAAACGAAAGTGCTGTCTGAATGAATGGACCCAGCATTTTTCCAAAATGGATGCTGTAAGTTAAAAAAAAATCACCACATATTGAATGAGGGTCGTTGCATTTTTTTTTTTGCAAAAACATGAAAAAATAAATAAAATTATATATGTAACATTACCTACTAATATTCTCTTCACTTCTACTTATCTCCAAAGTGAGTCAAAGTTACGTATTCCTTAACTAGAAAATTATTTTACTTCAAGAAGATGTGTTACTAGATACTGATAATTATCTAACTTAGATCCATACATAAATTCCATCTTATATATAATTTTTTCATACAAATAAAACAGATCTGTTTGTATGTAATAATGAAGTAATCTGGGGAAAAAAATTGTACTTGATTTTGATGCTTTGAGTGGAATTTATTTTTAAGAGTATCCATAAGTAATAATAGTTAGATCACCAGATAAATAAAATTATACACTGATATTTTGGAATGGAAAAACAACACTTACTAGTTGGTTTTGTAGCTCCTAGAATGAAAATACGACTTATGATATTTTGAATATGAATATAGAAAACGAAAAAGATGTAATTATGCAATGCTCCTGAACAACCTTCATTTTGCAATGTTTAGTTTTAAGTTTAAAAATAGCTTTATATGTTACGTTAGTATCCCTTGAGATATAAAATTAAATCTGCTCACCACACTTAGAAACTTCTCCACTTAAAAAACGGTTTCATCTCTCACAATAGCTTCTTGTCGTGGTAATCACAGACAAATATCTCCTCTTATATATTTTAAAATAATAAATATAAGGATAAGGATAAAATTGAAATAAAATAAAATGAGAGTTAAGAGGACAATTTCTTTTAAGTATAGGTATAGATTAATATTAATATTATTTATTTGAAAATAATTAAATAAATTTTCTTTTCAAAAATAGCTTATATATAATAATTTTTACTTTTTAATATATATAATTTATCTTAAAGTAAGAATATACTCCATTTTTGTTATAATTTAATAAAAAAATTATTAAACAAAATTTTTACTTCTTAATAACACTAATATTTTTTTGCTTAATCTCCTAATTAAGGAAAACACTTTTATTACAAGATTATAAAATTATTATACTATAAATTAGTGTTTTTATGTATATAACAAAATTTGTAATCACATTCGCAAATTTACATCATATTCGTATTTTTATGACAATTATTATTCACCAATCATAATAAACAATATAGTGATATATTTGTAATTATAAATAAAATTATTATATGGGTTCTAAACTACAGTGACACAATATATACTTGTTATGACAGTTTGTTTCTCACAGTTTGCAGTATTTCTTAACAAAAACAGTGGTGATTAATATTAAAGGGTGTTACTAATTTGTATTCATTGTAATGTACTTGTCTGCTAAACACAACTTTATAATACAGTATATTAATTTTACTATAGTTAAGTCGTAGAATAAAGTAAATATAAAAGATCAACTAAGCTATTCTTTTATTAATACATTTTTTAAAATTAATAAGATTACTGCAAATATAACATTATGTTACACAAATTTTGTTTATTGATATAAAAAAATAAAAAATAAATCTTTAAAAGAAAATTATAAAGACATAACCGAGTTGTATTGTAAAGATCCAAAACATAATCTATACCTTTAATAAAAGAATATATGAACTCCATTTTCAAATTTTAATATGTCTAAATGAATTTTTAAATAGAAGGAAAATTATTATATAATATACATTATCTGACTTAAAAATATTATGGCTAAGAATTTGAATTTTTAGAACATATACGAAAGAGCTATGAAAAAAAAAAAGCATATGAGAAGATGAGTTACTTCTTAATCCTCACTCTAATTTTTTACAAGAGTAGTTTGGTACTGTTTCATGAATAGAAAAACTAAAAATAATAGTTAATGGGGATCTCCAACACACCCTCACGACGAGAATAACAGCTCGATGCGTGGAATAACATATTATGAATGATCTGATAACAGTCCAATAGTGGGTGACCTGATAAGGCCAACAAACATTCGTTAAGATAAACTTAAAATGACTCTGATACCATATTACGAAGTGGACTTTAAGTTTAACTCAACCCTTAAAACCAACTCATGGAGTGAGATTTCCACCTACTTATATATGATAAAATATTCTCTCGATGTGAGATCTCCAACGTTAAGAAACTTGTCGGAGAATGAAATTCTAAGATTTAGTATCGGACTTATACATTATTCATTGATTCGTTAAAAAGGAAAAAAAAAAGAGTTTAGGAAAATAATATTCAAAAAAATTATGCAAATGTTAACAAAAAGAGAAATATATCTTAAAATAAATTAATCAAATAGTTGGTATAAAAAAAGTTTATTTCGATTGGTTGAATATGATATATAGATATATGAATTATTGTAAAGATATTTAATTAAAATATTAGTGAGGTTCATTATTAGGGAGTTTAATTTGACTGAAACAAAAAGAGAGGAGAACAATATCTAGACCCACTTTTCTTCATACTCGATATAAAATAAAATACAATTATTAAATTAATGTCCATTTGATGTAATTCAGATTATGAGTATCAACTGTGGACCCTTTCTTTTTTGCATTTATGATCCACAAAATGGGATAATGATCCATTCATGTACCACTTCCTTCTTATAATAATTTTCCCTAGGTTAGGTTTCTTCAACCAATACATATATATTATTTAATAAAGTATACTTTTAAAACTATTTAAACTTTTAATTTGATAAATATAGTGGTTAGGTTTTTTCACCCATAAGAACACATATTTAACAACAAAAGTCAAAATATAATAAAATAATATTTTGAAGAGGTGGAAATCGAACTTTCTTAAATTTAAATTTTATTGAAAGAATCTCATATTACTTTTATTAAATTGTTTAATATAATAACAAGTTAAATTTTCTAGTATAAAAAAAATATTATTCTTTTGTATAAATAATCCCAACAATGTTTTTTCAATCACACAAAGTTTATTCATTTATAAAAATAATACTTTACAGATTTCACTATTTTATGACTTGAGTATGAAAATTTCTCATACCAAGCGTGACATGTGTAAAATACCATAGAAAAAAAAGACACATACAGATACCACAATTATACATGTGATATTTATTGTTTTAAGTAATTTAAAATTTATTTATTTTATTATAATTTAATGGTAACTTTCACCCTCTTTATTTTACAATTCGTACTTTTTTTTTACTTTTAGTCTCTAGATCTTGAAATTTTATAAATTTGATTTAATTTTTAATTTGATATAATTTTATTTATTTCATTTTTATATTGCAATAATTAAATTTGTTTAAGGTAGGTGTGTTGGATATAAGAATCATTTGTATCAAAGTAAAATAAATAAAAATGTGCTAAACTAAAAATTTAACTAAAATTATAGTTTTTTTAGATGTATAGACTAAAATAATAAAAGAAAAATCTCACAATACAACTTATAAAAAAGAACCAAATCTACAATGAACCCTCTTTTTATTCTTGTGCGTTTAGTACCCGAAAATCGTGATTTATTTTAGAATCATGAATACTGAAAATTGTTATTCTTACTCTTGACTAAGATTTGTGAAAATATAATCTTTTTTCATTAAAACTTTTTCAATTCGATAACATTTGATCTTAACATAAACAAAGATATATGTAAATGCTTTTGCGAAAAATTGATGAAAAGCTACTTATTATTTCAAAAGGTAAATTAAATATTGAGACTTCAATATTAGAATTTCAAAATTTTAAAAATTTCCTCGCTATTAAATATCTCCTTATTTATTTTTATGTTTTAGTGAGAAATAAGGGCAAATAAATTTGATTTTTTTTTATATGATATTAAAAGTTAAATAAAAGTAGAACAAAAATATTTTTCAAACAAGTGGTCCACTAGAGTCATTTACCTGTCTTGTGTTCCTAAATTTATCTATACTTCTATATAAAAGGATTCTCCACTTTAATTATTTTCCTATTTTATCCTTGTTTAATATTTTGTTTTATTAATTTATTTTGGTTATTTGGTCATTTTATAATTTTAGAAGTTAATAAAGAAGTTTTTTTAAGTTTAAAAATTATTTTATTTGTCCTTACTTAACAGACACATAGGAGAGTGAAGACATTGATTACTTTTCTGTTTTAAACTGATATTTTTCTTTATTAAATAAGCAGTTTTTTTATTTTAAAATTTTATTTTATTTGTTCTCAGATTAACTAACAGGAAAATGGAGAGATTATTAATTTGATTTTATTTGTGATCACTTAATTGGCAGGATAGTGAAGAGATTGATTATCCTCTTTAAAACAAAAGCAATTTTGAATGTAGAGCAGTTTTTTAATTTTTTTTCTCTCCTTCATCAAATCTCTTAAAACCTATTAACATATCTGTAATACATATAAATACACACGAAATTATATTTAAATTAATATATAATAATAGTAAAAAATAAATAAAAAAATACGGATGTGTTCCGTAGTATGTATTACTAAAGATCTTTACTTTCCTCTTTGGAACTTCTTCCATATTTAATTTCTATATAAGAAAGAATTAGAAAGCATCTTATTCCATTAACATTGAATTTAAGGTCATCCACAACAATAAAATAGTGTACGAAATTGCAAGGAAACATCCCTATTAAATGATACGGAAAATCCAATGTATGTGAAGGCCTGATGAAATAGGATGTGAGTATCTAAACAATGCTTTAATTATTACATTACTTAAATAGATCACATCAGATCCTGCCCACCCGGCATACTCCAACTTTTTTTTTACTTTGGTTTCCTTCTACTCAGACATATATATTGCTTTTTTCTTTAATACATCTATTTTAATGTTCACTAAATATTCAAATCTACCAAACTTTATCTATTTCTTTTTTACCATTTAATTTATAATATTTATGGAAGTATAAAATATCAAACACAACTAATGCCATTTATTTATAACTCATAGATGATGATATTAGGAGTGACAAAACGATCAATGTTACTTATTATAATAAATGCAGATAACTATTTTGTGAGTGAATCAATTTTAATTTTGAGTTACATGATAATTTTTAATAAATATCTTCAGTACATGTCTTCAAAAATATGTCTTCTGATAATATTTTTGGTTATATGTCTAATTATAATTCATTCATTTCAATTTATGATAACCTTAACTAAAGATAAGAATGTAATTAATAAAAAAAATTGTGACTTTGAGAGGGATGAGATATGAAATGACTATATGTTTGAGAAGTAATGTGATATAAAATTATATATATATATATATATATACTTTGTAAGTTAATTAAATTATTCTAATCTAATCTTTAGTTATTGTATTATTATAATTGTGATAATCATATTAGAATGTGAATATATCATATTAAAAATTCAAATAATCGATCCAAATTAGTATAAAAATATATATTGACGAGAAAATTTGAATATATATATATATATATATATTTATGTAAAAATTCATTTAATTAAATGTTTTGTAAACCTAGGCCTAATGTATATGGTTAATTGCAAATCATCCAAACAAATAGATTTTTGAAAAAATCAAGTTATATAGTTATTAATATTTTGAGATGTTGTAAGTGATTAAGCTTTAGGATGAGTGGGGTCACAGGAAGTGTAAATGAGGTATGGGGTGTGTGGATAGCTTTGGTAGGAGAGTTGTATGGAGACAGAGAAGCAGGAAGGTTTTTAGAAGTGGCAGGATTGATTCCATCGAAATTTTTGCTATGACACAATTGAAGGTCTGATCATAGATAGTGTCCAAAGCCTGAAGTGTTTGTTTTTCTTTCTCTTATTGGTGTCTAGAGCCAATGATTTGTATGAGGACTATTATTTTTCTTAGGATCTTTTTTTTTTTAAAATAGACATATGTTCTCTGAACGCAAGATAGTTCTTATGTATACGGGTTGATGTATCCCTGAAATACCTCATTTATTCATGGTAAAAAAAAATATGAGCAATTTAAGAATTTAAAAACATATTTTTTGATTTATATATTTGATTTTGGTGATTTATTTCCTTGTTATCCTATTGCATTAATAGTATTGAGCTGTGATTGATTTATTATTTGTTATCTCTGAGAGACGAACGAAATGAAAGTGAAGGGGGGAAAGGAGAGGAGCAGAAGACATAGTGAAAATCCGAATAGCAGAAGATAAAGCAAAGAGAGTGAATGATCCACCAGATCTGACTTGGTTCTAACGTCAGTGAACATAAAATGATTGGGTGAGTTGAAAGACGCAAGTTGAGGGGTCAACATCAAAAAGGATATCATCATTAAAACTATACAGTAACAAACTATGATTAGTGCTTTCAATACAAAAACTTTGTGCGAAAACACGTAGCTATAACTCTTCATATACCATCATCCTATTGATCCTGGGGAATCCACATTCTATGTTTTTTTTATTTGAACGCTGTTTGTAAGCAATTCGCCGCTTACAATTTCTACATCAAATCGCACACACATATAAAAACGTCGCTCTCCAAACACTGTTCTCTTCTCTCTTTTTTCTACGATTCCGAATCTATCTTTTAATGTTGCTTCTGCCTTCTTAATTCTTAATATTTCATTTCCTTTTCAATGACTAACCCCAAATACAATATCATTAAATCGCTTTCTACTCTACTAACATTAACATGCTTTACTTTTTCTTTTAAAATGCTTTCTTCTTTACAAATTCGTCCTAAATCATAGACTGCGACACAACTCATACTCATTTACGACTTCTTTTAATCACCACACTAAATAATTCAACTCTCCAATTTTATGACCTTTTTATACAATAAAATTAGAGCAAAAACTTAATTAAAACATACTATTTTAAATTATAGTTTTGACTTTTACTCTAAATCTTATAATAATCTTATTCAAATTAACTATGTATATCTAGTTATCATTTAGGTGTGCATTATTTGGTTGAAGTTATTTTGATATTAAAGTTAATCTTAAGATTTGATATGAATTGTTATTGGTATTGTTGCAAAAAAGACGTAATAATATCCTGATTCCATGATTTACTTAAGCTGCCGGCCAAGGAAAGATATATTAACTAATCAGATAAATAGTTTTTAAATGGGGTCGAGTAAGAAAATATTATGATATTTTTTTAGAATTTGATAAAAAAAAATATTATGGATAATTGATGGAAAATATATATATAACACAATCCTAAAGTATTTATAATTATTATATTCAGGAGAGATAGAGATCGTTAAGTTAAAAATATTTACTATTCGTGTTCTAATCCTCCTGTTAGCTTTGAAATTTTTTATTTATTATTTTTTAAGGTTATATATATTTAGGTTTTTAGATTAAATTTTATAATTTATAATTTTTCCAATTAATATTTAATAAGTAATAAGAGTTTGGTTGATTGTAGGAAAGATTACTGGAGGAGGGAAATCGGATTCCACATATTTAATCCCTTGTAATAATACCTTATAATAGATTGTATCAAGGAGAAAAGATGATTAATCAGATTGACAATATTTAATACAATAAAAGACATAAAAAAAATAATCACATCAATATTTACTTAAATATTACATCATTTTACTCCAACTCTATTTATTATTTTTACTATTTAATATAATTTACATGGTATTACTCCAATTCAATTCCTTATTTTTATTACTTAATATAATAATAATAATTATGAATAGTAAATTATATGAATTGCACATCTTGACTTTTTCTTAACCGACAAATAGGTTTAACAAAAGTAACTAATCCCTGCCTAATTTTGCAAACTAAACTTTGAATCTTTGTTAAGAAAAAAAGGGAGTTACATGTTTATTACCTCATAATATGGTACAAGATGTAAAATATCATTTTTTTTTTCAAATAATATAACTCATATAAGCTATAATAAATAAAATAATAAATTATTTTGCACATTTCTTTAAAAATAAAAGAAAGAAATCTTTTTTGCTATTCAAAAGAAATATAATAGAATAGTTAGTACTGTTAGCATTTTTTGTTATGTCTGGTAAAACGTGGCCCAATTTTTTTTTTTATATTAAATATTTTGTCTCACTTAATTTAATTTGATGTCTTCATTATTAAAAAAATCTAATTTAATTATTTGATTTTTAAAATTTACTCAATACTGTCTATTTCCAATGAACATTATCGCTGTCCGTAATGAAATTCATGAGATTTTTTACGTCCTGAACCAACTAAATAAATAGTGTCTCTCTAATAATTTGAAAAAGAAAATTCTTGGATTTTTATTTTCAAAATCATCAATAATTTTTTATAAATAAAATTCTTCAAAAAAAAATCCTAAATCCTAAACCTTAAATCAATAATTTTTTAGTCTATAAAATAATACCAAATTTAATTAATAATAAAATATATTTTTATTTATAAAATTATTTTTTATTTAATAATTTTATTATAATTTAAGTTTTAATATTTTTACAAGTTAATTTAAAGTTTTTATTAAAGAATGATTAAGTCTTTCCATACTACATACAAAATCCTTAAATTTCCTCGTGTATTATATTACTCAAATCCTCTTTTAAGATAATAAATTGCTTAATATACAATATATAAAAAAATAATGGATCTTAAAAGACTTTTCGTCAGACTTAAGACTTGAGCTTTGATTGTGTGCATTTAAAAATAGTTTCACCATAGCATTTTTTTTTCTATGAATTTTGACGTCTTGGAACAAACTCACAATTTTTATTTTTTATTTTTATTTTTTTTATAAAAGTTTTCATGTTAAGTATTATTATGCAACTTGACATCTCAGCTAGTCTGACATTTCAAATAACAACAATCATCTGTCATCACATAAAAAAATATTATTAAAAAAATACAAAAATGTGGAGGGATTATACCAAAACTCATATGTTAACAAAAACAATATATGGGTAGACTATACCTATTCATAAAAAATTCTAAGAATAAATTAGATGGAAACCTATTATACCAATGAAATGATTCTATATGAATAATTCCTAAAATAATCAACTTATTAGCACACACATTTTCTTCACAAAAAATATGAGTAACCCTAAACCTGATTTTCCCACATCAATTAAGACAAGTATTCCATCAATTACGAAACATCCACAAAACATTAGTCCTGGCGTAAACGCAACATAAACCAAGACAGAATCACATTTAAGCCAGATTAGTAAGCCCCATTTTTTGAGCTTCCTTCATAGCATGTATAACCTCATAAAACCCAGCAACCATAGCAGTCTGAACTTCAAGAAATGTAGAGAAAGCACCAATAAACTTCCTCACACTCCCACGAAAAATACCTCCACAAGTAGCAAGACCAGGATACCCCTAGCAACCCCATCAGTATTAATTTTAACCTAGCCTGGTGAAGGAAACTCTCATCTAACAGGAAGAGGACGACAAATTTTACCACTACGAGTATTAATACCAAAAAACTTAATCACGTTCAAATCCAACATATCATTCTTCATTGAAATTTTAGACGAATTTCCCACTAGACAAGTTAAATATTTAATTACCGAAATAGCCTTAAAAACATCAATCTTATCCTGAAATCTAGCATAATTCTTATACGTTATATCATCCAAATAGAAAAAGTTATCACAACAAGCTTAATCAATTTAACCAAAGGGCTACCATCATTCTTGATGTCAATTCTTAATAAAAGAAAGAAGATCATCCTATTCGAGAAATGAGAAGTAAGAAAAATCTACTGAACCCAACTCCAAATATGCAAAGCATTAGAACATTCAAAAAATAAATGTTGAATAGATCCCTCACGCTTTTCACAAAGCGTACACATAGAACATATATGCAAACCTTTATTTTGAATATCTTGATTTGTAGGAAGCCGCCCATGAAAAACTTTCCAGAGTACTAGAGTTTTGGAAGGCGAAATAGATGAAGACCAAATGAATTTACTCTAACCACAGGGAACTCTTGGTTCCAAGAAAAAAGTCCTAGCCGATTTAAGAAATGACCAGACTCATCTAGAATCCAATTAGGAATATCCCAATCACAACCTGTCCAAAACTGATAGACTATATTCAGAATGCTAGCGTCATCAGATAACCTTGCAATATTTGCTAAAGAAGTAGTAGAACACCATTTATCATTCCAAAAATTAATAAAAGAACTTGTACCAACAATCCAAGAAGTAGAACTAAGTATAGTAGAATAAAATTGTTTAATTTCAAGCTAAAGAGATGAGGATCTATAAACCATTCTAAACTCATATTTTGATTTAAAACCCCTGGCTTTCAAGAGAAAAGACCAAGGCTTGTTGCTATAAGCAAAGTTCTAAGCAAGCTTAAGAAGATATGTATTATTTTCATGACGAAGAATAATAATCTTCAAACCTCCATTCTTAAGAGGAGAACAAATCATATCCCAATTCACGGTGACTATGCCTTTTTTCATAATATCACCAGTCCAAATAAAATTTTGACATCACTGCTTAACTGGGTTAAAAAGTGAAATGAGTCATTTATACATATTAAAGCTATAAGCTAGAAATCCAGTAATCACCGTATTGACCAACTGAATCTGACCCCATCATGCTAAGAGATTTACCTTTCAAAGATGTTAGTTTCAATTTGACTTTATCAGCCAAAGGTTGAAGAAATCGACACTTTAGAGTACCAACAAAGATAGACACTCCTAAATAATTGAAAGACAAACAACCATGACTAAAAGAAAGAATACGTTGAATTTTGGTGATAAATCTTGCAGAATTATCCATGGTGAAAAAACTAATTTTAGAGTTATTAACATATTGACCAGAAAAATCACCATATGTTTTAAGAAAAATACTTAAATTTCTAAGAGACTTAATATCCCCTACAAAAAATAAATATGTCATCAGCATATAAAATATGAAAGAGAGTGAGATAACCTTGCGGACTAGCCATATGCAAAACATTCTTATCATTCACAAGCTTAGAGATACCTCTACTAAGAACTTCCTCTACAAGACAGAAAAGTAAAGGAGACAAATGATCACCTTCTTTGATACCTGTACTATAAGGAAAAAAACCCACCAAGCTGCCATTTATTTTGATAGAAAGCATAACTGAACGGAGAATTATACTAATCCAACCGACAAACAAGGGGTGAAAACCAAAACGCGTCAAAACTAATAATAAGAACTTCTAAATCAGAGTGCCAAAGGCTTTATGAATATCAACTTTGTAAGACACATTACCTCCTCTAACATTTTTAGAAAGCATGTTAATAGCTTTAGAATCAATACCAATGCAATCCTGAATTTGTCTACCCTGCACAAACTCATATTGATTAGGAGAAATGATTCTAGCAGCCACAACTGTTAGCATATCCGCAAATATCTTAGAAATAATCTTAAATTAATATTAGCAACAACAATTGGCCATTTTTATTGATGATTTCACATCGAGAATGTAATTAAGAATCACATAAATTTTTTTTGGGACTATTTCACTTTTCATTAGTGCAAAGAAGAATTGTTATGTCAACTGATTTATGTTAGACAAAAAGCATACAACGAAAAAAATATGTGGTAACATTAGGTAAATTTCAAAACTTAAGTTTGACCACGTAAGTGTTTGAAATAGATTTTGAATTTTATGTCTAACCTTATATGATCTGATGTAAAATCCTTTAAATCCCTACGAGTTATACTTCTCTCTCATTTTCTCCATTGTGAAACGACGATTTTTTTTTAGGTTTTTCGTTGTCTTTCCAACAACGGTTGTGTCGACTTGGTGGAGGTTCCATTGTTGACCAAAATATCGATTTTATTGTTTCCTGTGATTAGTTTTACATATTGGTCGTTTATGTCCAATTGCATTGAGTTTCTGTGTTTTATTGAGATTAGTGGTTTAAGCCTCTAGTTTGTTTTTAAAATTAATATCATAGTTGTTTTTAAGGATCTCAATCATAAGAATGCATAAATATTTTTCTTGAATTGTTGTTGTTTCCTCTTGATATTAAAATCGTGTTATGTTATTTAAATATATATAAATTTAAAAAATAAAATATTTAAATTAATGGTTAAACTTAAAATATTAGAATAGATGGATGTTTATTAAATGTTTAAAATAGAAATTTAAAACTTAGAAATAGAAAAAAAAATGTCGGTACTAATTAATTATTTTTTTTCTATAGAATTAACTTGATTATTGAGTCCCTAGTTATTTTATTATTTTATAAATTAAATTATAAGTAATTTATATGATATATTTTAAGGAATATATGAAAAAATTAGATTGATTGGTGAAATAAAATGTATTATAATAGGTTTGATTGATATCATATGTTTTTTTTATACTAATTTTATTTATATTAAGTATTATTCATGTACATTTGAGTGGTTTAAGATTTGGGACAAATAATTACAAATATTAATCATTTATATTAAATTTAAAACTTTATTAAGTTGGTTTAAGAATGGGGCTCTTTTAAAGACAAAGGTGTGGTGTGGAATCTAAAGTGAGCAACTCATGATTCACAAGGATTTGATATGTGGGGCACTTTACCCTAAGAAATTAAGAAAGATAGGAAAGAGCAATTAAGGAGGGAATTAGAATCATATAATAGTTATTCCGTAGGCAAAACTTTCCGCATTTTGGCTTCCCGCACTGCTGAAAGCCACATACATACATCCATAACATAACACTAAACTTGAAAGGTGACATTAATTCTTCACCGCAATCACGAAAGTGACCCTTCATTAATTTTATTTTAAGTACGTGTCACCAAGATATTAGCCATTACAACCAAACGGATTTTATATTTCAAAGTCCACTTCTCCACTTTTCTCTCATAAACTACCTTTCTCTCTCACTTTTGCATATTTATTTTTTTTAATTTTCTTCCATCATCTTTATAATTATTATTTTTTACATTATATTCCCTTTCAAATCTCCACTAATAGGCATTATATATTAGATGCGGATTATTAGCAAACTCATAAACCCCATATCTTAAAATTTTCAACCAATAACAAACTAATTATTATTTCATGTACCACTAGATTAAGTTTTTCAAGTGATGAGCTTAATTTTGTGATAAAATAACATTAGAAAAAAATTAAAAATTTACTAAATACAATAATTATCAACTAATAATATATAAAATAAATAAATTGAAATATTGTTAAACAAATATGTAGCATATAATAAAAATATTAAATATGTATATACATATATTGTATGATATAAGTTTTATTTAAAGACAATTTTTAAATAAATGAAGAATAGAAAACTTATAAATGATTTATAATTATTAATTCTTTATTTCATTCATAATTTTATCTTTTAAAATCTTATTTTATTTGAACTCTTTCGAAGTTTATAAAATAATTAAAATTTGATTATTCTGCTAAATTTCAGTATTGAGGAAGTAATTAGATAAAGATGTAGATGATCTGCACGAAGTTATAATTTGGGTAAGAATTTCAATTTATATTAAGGAATCCCTTTTTGTTTTTCTTCTCTTTAAGTGATTTCAAAAGGAAAAATGTTGTTGGTCTAGGGTTTGAAACTTGGATGATTTTTTTGAAGTTGTAAGATTTATAGAAGTGTTAAAGGAAGAATTTTTGTTTGTAGTCATGCTATCTTTAAGTAAAGATAGTTAATCTTAGCATCTAATTATTAAAAAAACTATTAAATAAAAAATAATTTAAAAAATAAAAAATAATTAATTACTATATTAATTAAATTAAATATTATTTTAAAGATTAAAAAAGTTATAGTATTAAATATTATTTTAAAGAATAAAAAAGTTATAGTTAAAATTGTGTTTGTTAATTAAATATCAATTTAAAAATTAATTTAATTTTTTTGTTAATAATAAAAATTAATTTAGGTATCAATAATTTTTTTATTTTTTAAAATAATATATAATTTAATTAATATAATAATTAATTTTTTTTATTTTTAAAATTAATTTTTATTTTAAATGGTGTGGAGTGAGACATACTTAATATACTACAGTAAATTATAGATAAGAAAGTTTTACACTTTGGTAAAATAAATTAAATTATGGAATTTTATCCTATTAATGATTAATAAATAGAATGATATGATAAAATAATGTAGATAATTACATTAACTATCGGAAATTTGAAATGAGATATAAATTCCATCTAATTGATGAAGCTAAAAGTGTAGAGTTGGAAAAATATAATAAGACTTGAATAAAAACGTTGTATTGAATTGACTTATGGATAAAAGATGATGAAATATTACAATAACTTTCAAGCCAAACTAACTGAGTCTACGAGGAATAAAGTTGAAGCCTTTATAGGTTTCCTAGTTAAAGCGTATAGTTGAAGATATTTTTTTAATAAATATTGTATTTTAATTTTTTATATGTAATTTTTTATGTTAAATATGATTATGCAACTTATCCCTCACATAAAAAAATTATTATTAAAAAAAATACAAAAGTATGAGAAATAGAAAAAAAAACTCATATTAAAACGATAAATAGGTAAACTATACATATTTATAAAGAATACTAAAAATAAATTAGATGAAAACCTATTATACCAATGAAATGATTATTTATAAATAAATCATAAATTAGCTTAGCCAACTTATCAACACACATTATCTTTACGAAAAATATGAATAACCCTAAACTTAATTTTTTCACGGTAATTAAGACAAATATTTCATCGATTACGAAACATTTACAGAAAAATACCCTATTCTAAATTTGATAATCATAATAATATGTACTCGTGAGGCATAAAATGTATTAGTTAAATATTATTCTAAATATTACAAAAATTGATTCTGAAACCATCACATCAATTTATATATCTTATGAGTTGGCCATTTTTTTGGTAGTATGTGCAATGTTGAGTTCTGAGACCATAAATATAAATTAAAAGTTTTGTTTTGTAAAGAAGTTGGAAGTATATATGAAGCCTCTTTTACTAGCCTTTTCATATTCATCCCGTCTCATTATCTTTTTCATTTATCAGCTAACTTTTTTTCATTTTATTTAGATAGATATTAAATTATTCTTTTATTTAGTAATATATTAGATACATATAAAAGACTAATGCATTGTTGGTTCTATGTTTTGTCATCAAAGTTCGTTAACAGTCATTTTTCAAAATATTGATTTTGATCAACTATCTACTTCTAACCTAACCTATGATATTTGTTTATTCTAGAATACGATTTTTAACTTTTTTTCATTAAACTTTTAAATTTCTATACTCTACGGGAATACACACATTGTCTATCCGATTTTTTATTTTATTATTTATATATTTATGTTTAATATTAAAATTTAAATAAATAATAATATTATTTATACATTTATATTAACTATATAAATTTATAGTACATTTTAATGAATATATAAGAAGATAATTTATTTTAATAAATATGAATATATATATATATATATAAGAAGATACATAAATTATCTAAGTTTACCTACTCATCTATTTTACAAATATCTTTAATTTTAAAAAAAGAGAAAAAAATCAATTTAAAACAGAAAAACAGTTTCAAAAATAAATAGATCAAAATTCAAAATCAAACTGTTTGATGATTAATTTGAATCAAATTGAAAATTAAAAAAAAAAAGGAGTAATAAGAAGCATTATGCTATAATCAATAAGATAAAAAACAGTCAACGTAAAGCCAATCACAAATTTCATAAATTTAGAAGTGTATAACAATTGAAAAAAGAGAGTCTAAATCAGCAGTGAACTAATTTCTCCACTCTCTCAAATAAAGTGGTCCACATCTAGCAACAGTTAAATAAAAATAATTTTTTTAAAAAAAAAACTGTAAAAAACTATTTTGTTAATTGCTAAAATTACAAAATGACAAATAAACAAAATAAATTAATAAATATAAAATATTAATAAGGATAAATATGACCAAATATTTGTGTAAAAAAAACAATTATAATGGGTAATCCCGTAGATATAAATGTATAGATTATAACAATAAATATACATTATTTTATTAAAAAAAATTCTTTTCTCTTTATATTTATATCCACAAGACAACCACCACAACTACATTTTTTTCAAAAGTTTTGTTGATTCCATTAGTTATTGTCAAAATCATGTAATAGGAAGAAACTTCTAAAAAAAATTCTTACGTAGAAGACAAACTTATAATTATTTTATGTTTGTTACTTATAATAAAATCATTGTGATTGAATTTTAAATAAGAATGAAATTTTAAAAATGATGATAACATTTTTATAGACATTTGTTTTAATTTATTTAAAACTACAAATCCAATACAGAAAATAATTAAATAAAACTTGAGTTTTATATTTTTTTATAATTTTAAAATATTTTATTAATTATGGGTAAAAATATATATTTGATGGAGTTGTAATAGTTAAAATTTATTTAAAACTACAAACTTAATAAAAAAATAATTAAATAGAATTTGAGTTTCATTATTTTTTAATATTTTATCAGTTATCAGAACTAAACCAATATTTTTCCATTAGGCCTATCCACAACAATTATATATGACAATTAGGTAACATTTAAGACTCTTAATCATTGTAACACATGTGACACCATAAGTAATAAACCAAATATTCATTCTCAATTGTTCCATCAACATTAATCATGAAAAATATTATATATAAAAGAAGAAAATATAATGAAATATGCTTCTCTTTTCTTTGCCTTGGGTCAGCAAAGAGATCGTTCATATTCTTTACCGTCAACCACATTCCCCTCCATATCTTCCATCACCACCACTCCCATTATTCTTAACCCTCCCAATCAAATCCCAAAACAAACCATTTTTTTCTATTCACAAACAAAACTACCAACCTTTCCATACAATCCCTAGTGGATGTAGAAGCGCATGCAACTTTTTTTCGAGAATGCAACACGCACCGAATCCATATTACACAACGCTCTTAACAATATTCATTCGGATTGGAATCTTGTGCTTGAGGGGTAAGCACGACAATGATATGAACACGCACGGAAAATAGTGTCTTGGGGTTCAGTGTCTTCCTCTTTCTACGTTAAGAGAAGTTTCTCCCTATCTGAAGATTGTGAATAAATAATAATAAACGAAGAAAAAAAAATGGGGAGAAGTTGCTGCTTCTATAAGTTTTTCCTTCTCTTTTTCCTATATTTTTCTCTGAAATTTAACCATCTACAACTAACAAATAAAGAACACAAAAAATATCAGTATAGCATATAAAAAATTAAAGTTAAGAAAACGATGACATACCTTCTCTACATAATGCTATCTGGTGCAAACCCACGATTTTTATTTTGACAGTGGTCTCTTGAATCTGAAATTTATAAAAAGTTAAAATGATTGTACTATCAAAAAGCAATATTACAAAATAGAATAGAGATGAACAAAAGAGAACAAAGAGGAACAAAAAAGTAATCGGAAGACAAAGGATATGAGAATGAATATCTCTTATTTCTTGTTATTCAAATCAAAACAAATGGTCGGTCTGAATATATACAAGTAGTACACTCATTATAGGTTTAACTAAAGAGGAAAAAAATTAATAATTAAATACTATAATCATAACACACAAGACAAAATAAAGGTGGGTTATTCATCTCTATAAAGAGAAACAACTGATAATTAGAAAAGACACCAAATTATTATTCTCTATAAAAAGAAACAACTAATAATTAGAAAATACACTCAATTAATATTAGGATCCTTCTATAACTCTGGTATCCGTATCCTTTAATAAAAAGCAAAACCTAAAAAAAGAAAATATAGAGGAATATCAGAAAGATAAATGGTGATGACAACAAAAAATCAGAAAATCAGATTTGAAGTAACTTTTCCGTAAAACATGAGGAAATGAGAATATATTTTAGTTACGGTTCTGTAAGATTTTATTTAAATCCATAATTTTTTTCCGAAAAAAGTCATATGATCAAGGACTTTCATCATGTACCCTCTGCCTCCTCTTGTTGAGTTCTTCTTATTTCTCTAATAACATGTTTCAATCACAATTTTATAAGAAAAATGTCAAATTAGTGTTTCATAAATTGAAATACACTTAAAGAGAATTATCGATTGTTGTGATGATGTCTGCAACTCCTTTTGTTAAGTTTTTGTCCTCCATCTAGTCACAAACTTCAATTACAATTTCACAAGACAAAGGTTAAATTAAAGTTTAACAAAGATTAATCAAAAATAGAAAGAGAGGTGAGAATGAAAGTATGCTTTTACATGAAAAAGGAAAGGAAAGTGAAAAGAAAATGGGAAGTATGATACAAAAAGAAAGTGGGGAGTATGGTCACGCATTTTCAAGTATGACTTTTAAGAGAGATGAAAATATTAAAAAAAAGACTGCAAAAGGTTAATAAACTGTTCCACATTCAAAATTTAAAATTGGTAACTGTTTTACAAAATAATAGAATATTAGTTTTAAAAATAAAAAGAAAAACAATTTCCAATTAATTATAAGAATAATTAGTTATTTATTAAATGCTTAAAAAATATAATAAAATGATTGAAATGTCCAAGATAAAACAATAAAATAAATATTAATATAAGGATAAAATTAATAAACACCAAAAGAGTAGTTAAAGAGGAAAATCCCCTTTATATATAGGTATAGATAAAACCTATAAAACTCTTTAATATTTATAAAAAACATAAATATAATGAATATCCTCTTCAAAAGTAACTTTTTTTTTTTAAAATTGAAAAATAATCTATATATATTAATTATATTTGTTAGTTTGGTTCATCCTACCAACTCGTGAGTCTATATATTATGGATGGTTCGATAACGGTCAAATAGCGGGTGACTTGATAAGTTTAACAAACACTTAATTTAACCTTATAAAATCGACTTATAAAATAAGATTTGCACCAATTTATAAATTATGAAATATTTTAATAATCTTTATTTGATGTGGGATCTCCAACACTCATGAAACTCATATTTTGTATATTTTCATACTATTTTTTTTTTCAAGAAATATTCAAAACTCACAATTTTTATGTAAATAACTTTAGTATGGAGTCTCCACTTTACTGTGATGTCATAATTCATTTTAATGCGTACTTATTAAAGTCTTAATTAAAAAAAACTTAATAAAATAAGTTTTAGATTTTAAATTATTACAAAAAATTCAAAATCATGTCCCAAAATTGGATCTGATCACTGTTTCAGAAGAAAAATAACATTAACTCAAGCTTGTGAGTTAAATGAACTATGTGAATCTTTCAAAAATAAAACACCAAAACAAATATTTAATTTATATAAGCCTTACTTTTATATTAAGAGATAGAGATATTAAAAGAAATAGTTTGAGAGACTAATTAATTTCATAAAATAATAATTATACATAAAAATATTTTATTAGTTTATATAAGTGTATTAAATTTTATATATCAAACTTTTATATCTAAATTGAAAATAATTTCATTTGTTGATTTAAATTTATTTTTTTAAAGCATATCAAAATTGTCCACCAACCGAAATATAAAGTGAAATCTTATCTATAATTTCATATAAATTAAAACACAGATTGGATTAATAAAAAAATATTAAATTTATTAACTTACATATCAATTAGATTACAATTTTAATTTTTTAAATAGATCAAAATGATCTTTTGATATGATATAGGGTGAGAATTACCGGGAATACCAAAAACTACTATATTCACCTAATTTTGAACAAATTAATTTTCTATTCTTACGGATTTATTTATATAATTAAAATTTTAAATAAAAAATATATAATATAAATTATTCTTATTCAATACCAATCTCATTCTTATAGATATTTCATACTTCCCTTCACCTTTGTTACGTGTAAAAATACAATTTTTACACTAAAATTACACAATAAAATGTTAGCAAGTATTTTAAAAATTATATATAAAAAAATCATATACGTATATTTTAACAATTTAAATAACTCATTAACTTCTCATCTATATATAATTCATATATTCAATTCATTCATTAAACATTTTCATACACCTAGATTTATAAACATATTTGTGCTACATGAGTTCAATGTAAATTTAAGACATATCCACAATCCAGAACTCATGACATTTTATATGTGCAATAGACTTTCCTTTAATTATTAACATCTAAGGTTTTAATATATGTTATTTAAATACTTAGTGAATTCAAAATATCTATTATACATTCGGGTACTTACTACATGAATTCAAACAATGATTCACCTAGCAACCATAAGTTGTCACATTAATTTCATACATTAGATATATCATTATTAACTATATTTTCTATAAAATTTACTTGAATAAAGACTAAATCAATTTCATATACAATTCAATATTTTCTTTACATTTATATATAATATTCATACTCATTCAATTAAATAAATTCATTTTTAAAATCAAAGGATTTTTGTCTTAAATTTTTTAGCTTGAGTAAAAATTTATTTTCTTCAATGAAAATCAACATAAGAGTAAAAGTGATTTTATTGCTTTATTTTTGCTTAATTGAAAATTTAGTCGCTTGAACGAAAATCGACTTAAGACCAACCTAAACTTTTAACCTCAATTTTTCTCGAGTGAGGAAAATCTTGGTTGAGCGAATTTTTCACAGAGAAGAGAGACCTGAACGAAAAAATATCGTTTGAGCAAAAATAACGGTGAAAATACTTATGCAACAAAACCCCAAAATAATAGCAAAAATTTAACAATTTCATTCTAACATATGCAACATTTTAGACAAAATCAAAATGTCAAATACAACTACAACTAAATAATCACACTCCACTCATTCTAAATCAATTTATAGAATTTCAACTCAATACAATATCCATTCACAATGAATTCTTAAGTCAATACTTATTTGACTTTGGAAAAACTATTTTTACTTATGTAATCCATGTTCAAAACTCACTTTAAGAAATACCTTAATTCAATATCTTAATACGCACAATTTGTCCTAAGTACCAACATTCCAACAATAATAATAAATTCAAAATCAACTATTTAAAACTTGTAATTTCACCTTTTTTTTTAACTCAAAATAACATTCTTACTCCAACCTATAACATTATTCCTTATAAAATAAAACCAATGAATATATTTAGCTTTCCAAACTAATTGAAAGGGAAAACTCCAATTCAATATACAATAGTTTAACATTTTAAATTATTTCAATATACAAAGTGTAAAACTCAAATGTGCACAATAATAAACAAATCCTTACAACTAAACTAAATCCTACTCTAAATACATCATTAAAAGATCATTAAGGATATATAAGTTCTTTCATTTGGAAAATTTAATTATTCCAAATCAAACTCTAACAAATATTTGAAAAAAATAATAAAGCGAAACTTACTCTAAACACAAATTTAAATAGAATATATTTCGTCCTTTACTAGTTAAGATAAACTTAGACTTTGAAAATGATGGAAAACTAACTTAAAATCTTAAAAAAAACTAGAGAAAATTTTGATTTATAAAAATAATTTTTATGAAATAAAATTTCAATAATTAATTTTTTATTTATAAATTTCTTAAATTAACTAATAAATTTAATCCTACTTTATTTTATTCAAATAACTCATTCTGAAACTTTGATATCATTATGAAAATTACCTTTAAATTTTGTGGAGTTAATAAAAAAAATAGAACTATCACTACGAGAAAATCATTAAATAGAAACTAATTTTAGAAGAAAAAAATAATTAGTTGTTATAATGACTAAATTATAAACCATTTTAAAGACTAAAAAAATTATTGGTTTCTAAATTAGTTTCTATTATTGATAAATAGTTTTTAAATTGGTATTTAATTAGCTACCAAGGTTTTAACTACCAATTATTTAGATTCTAAATTTGCTAATTAATTAGATATCAATTTAGAAACTATTTATCAATAGTAGAAACAAATTTAGAAACCAATAATGTTTTTAGTCTTTAAAATCATCTATAATTTAGTCATTATAACAACTAATTATTTTTTTCTTTAAAATTAGTTTTTATTTAATGATTTTCTTGTAGTATATTAAAATTGAAGTTTTTAAGTTTATAAGTAAAAATATTTTCTATTAATATTTATAGATAAAATTATATATATATATATAATAATAATAAAAAATTTATAATATATATAACTCTTTGCTTTAAATAAAATTTAAAAAATCGCTCTCAAAATATATTTTAAATCTCACTCATCGTTCTACCTGTCCTTGAAATCTTGTAATACCTATCTTGTGCCATGTTTTCCAACTTCTATTAAAGCCCACTTAATAATGAATCATCCCTTAACTAAAATAAGCACAATTAATCTTTAACGTAATAGAATCTCTGCTAACAAGTTGTTTGATGTTGATCCTTATTCGTGTGTGTTTATATATATATATATTGAGAGAGAGAGAGAGAGAAAATGTGCTTAAGTGAAAGTGATCTATATGAGTTGTCTGAGAATCTTATTTCAACAAATCTCAGCAATAAGAATTATTCCCTTTCATTTTCAAAGAAACCTAAAACCACCCATCACTCTAGCTTGCATAACCATGCCCAAGGTTTAACAACAGTTCTTATTTTGTTTAAATTTTCGGGATGCTTCCGTCAATTCATCCACCAATCAAATGGGATCCATTTTCTTTTCACGGTATCAACTTGGAATTCGCATGACGCGGTGCAATATCATTAAAACCTTTTTTTTAATCTCGTATTACTCTAATTTATTTAACACTTTTTCACTAAATTTCTACGACTGCCACGTGGAACATGGAGAGGAACTCTCTCCACTTTTAATAAAAATGTTCACCTCACATAAATCGGACTGCAAACTCCAGGGAAACTCTCCAATTTATAATTTATGTTTAGTTTTTGTTCGCAAATCCCACATTGAATATATATATATAATGATACAAATCTCACTTTATCAATCAGTTTTATAAATTGAGTTTAGTAATTTTTGTAATAATTCTAAATCCTTTACTAAATATATATATATAAACTATCTTGCATATAAGAAATTTACTTTATTATTAAATACATTGTTTTCCTTCTATAGCTCCCCAAAATGGTATGTGTTTTGTTTGTAACATCACATGAATTTTCCAATTAAAAAAGCTCTCAAAATATAAATCTATAGTTTTAGCAGGAATGTTTTTGTAAGTTGGTATAATGGGAGTGAGGCCCCTCCTTTCTAACTTGTGGGTCCTACTGACACTGTAGACAATTTGCAGTTGTCTCGGAGTCATTAAATAGAAGAGTTTGATGAGCAGGTGAGTACTGTATAAGCAAAGCAGCGCCCTCGCCAGATCGATCACTTCAGCAACATTCCTTTCTTTCTTTCTACCTCTTTTTCTCTCCACAACCTTTTCCTCTTCTTCATCGCACTTTATTAAGAATCTGTAAGGTGAGGGAGTCTCCTACTTCATCCCCATTCCTCCTTCTATCTCTGTCTCTCTGCTTGCATGCTAATGTTAACTTCATTTATCTCTCACCATTGTTTAATATATGCATTTATATATCAATTATCGACCTAAGATACAACATACTTCAGGCTCCAAGTGCTATACCAGACAATAAAACGCTTCTGATTTAGTCTCGCAACATACTTAATGTTTGCTTCTACTTCATTGAATGTTAATTTTGGATGCTATATGCTAAGATATTTATTGTGTTTATTGAGTGAGTGGTAATAAAGCTATAAATAAATTATATACAGGATCAGTGGAGATAGGGGTGTTAGTTAGTTAGTTAGTGGAAGGAAGATGGAATATGGAGCCTTGGTGCAGAATGGTGCGTGTGGGAGCTTCTCAGATATTTTTGCCCCAGAAACGGACTTTATGGATGAGCTGTTTGCAGAAGGATGCTGGGTGGAAACAAGGGTTGGATGTGGAGGATCGTACCTTAATTGTGGGACGGAGCCTTCCAAGTCAAACAGCTGCATGGAAATAATATTTGAGGAAGAATCAGAGGCGGAAAGTTTGATGGTGGGGAAGAGATGGTGGATTGGACCTAGGGCGAATAATCCAGGGCCATCTTCCTCTGTGAAGGAGAGATTAGTGGTTGCGGTTGGGTACTTGAAAGAATATGCCAAGAACTCCAATATGGTGATTCAGGTATGGGTGCCCGCACGGAGAGGATGTGCAGTAGGGATTCATCAGGACTCATACACCACCCTTGACTATACTAATATTACTAATAACAACAATGGGGATGCAACAAGAGTCTTTCAGTTTCAGGAGGAGTGGCTTTCTGATCACTGGACTCCCAACATTCGCTTCCTCAGAACTCACGACTACTCCCGCGTTCAGCAGTACGATCTACGTGCTGGATCTCTGTCCCTTCCCGTCTTTCAGAGAGGCAGTGGAATTTGTCTCGGTGTTGTCGAGATTCTCCTGCCCAACAACGTCAACCCGGACCTTCACAACCTTCAGGTTATTATTATTTTATGTTCGCTTTCTGTCACAACACAACAAATACTTAACATTAAATTGAGCAGTTAATGATTAAGATTGATCAATCAATAGGGTGTTGATTTTAGGAGCTATTCTCTTCAGAACTTCATTCCACCAGCCATGACTGTGAAGGTACGTGAGTAAGTAAATAGCATTGATTAGGATGCGTGAAGGTACATGATTGTGATTATATATGTGTATGTGTATCAGGGTTTTGACGAGTTATACCAAGGTGCATTAAATGAGATAGTAGAAGTTTTGACGTGTGTGTGCAAGGCGCATGAGTTGCCTTTGGCTTTGACATGGGCTCCCTGCATCCAACAAGGAAAGAGTGGATGCGGGCATTCAAACGAAGAGAATTATGTGTCAACAGTGGATCCAGCAAGCTTTGTGGCAGATGTAGATGTGTTGGGATTCCTGGACGCGTGCTCTGAGTACCACCTTTTGGGGGGACAAGGAGTGGTTGGAACAGCTTTCACAACCGCCAAGCCTTGCTTTGCAAATGACATAACTGCCTTCACCAAGGCTGAATATCCTCTTGCACATTATGCGAACATGTTCGGCTTGCATGCTGCCGTGGCCATTCCTCTCCGGAGTGTCTCCGCTGATTTTGTCTTGGAGTTTTTCCTGCCAAAGGATTGCCACGACACCCAAGACCAGAAGCAGATGCTCAACTCCTTGTCTATGCTAGTGCAGCAAGCTTGCCGGAGTTTGCACGTTGTAATGGACAAGGAGGAGGAGGAGGAATTGGTGGTACACCATCATCATCATCCTCATGATAGCAAAGAAATGGAATCATCATCCTGGATTGCACATATGATGGAGGCCCAACAGAAGGGGAAAGGTGTTTCAGTCTCTCTGGAATACCTCCAAGAGCCAAAACAAGAGTTCAAAGTGACAACAAACTGCAGTGAACAGGTATTCTCGGAATTGGAAGGAACAGGCAGTGTTGGTGTTGGTGTTGGTGGACGCAGGGGTGGCAGGAAATCAGGCGACAAGAGACGAACCAAGGCAGAGAAGACCATAAGCTTGCCGGTTCTTAGACAATACTTTGCAGGAAGCCTAAAAGACGCTGCCAAGAGCATTGGGGGTATGTAGGATTCATAGCCCTTTAATTTCATCATTACCACTATATATAGTATTTTAATTATCTTCTTCTAATTGCAGTATGTCCCACCACTCTAAAAAGAATATGCAGACAACATGGGATTACAAGGTGGCCTTCAAGGAAAATTAAGAAGGTAGGCCACTCCTTAAGGAAACTTCAACTTGTGATCGACTCCGTCCAGGGTGCCGAAGGTTCCATTCAAATTGGCTCCTTCTATACCAGTTTTCCAGAGTTGAGCTCTGCCAATGGTGTTTCAGAATCAACCAAGATCAACAACGATAATTCTAAGTTTTATTCTGAAAATGGGTTGCTTAGTAACCAAGGAGTTACCACCACTACTTCCACTTCTCCTTTCAAATCCCCAACCTCGTCTTGCAGTCAGACTTGTAACCCAACTTCAAACCAATCAACCGCTATCATCAACAACAATAACAACAACGATGACATTATTCTGATGTCAGAGAACCAATCACTAATTGGCGCACCAATCCAAGTCCAAGGGGAAGCAAGGCATTTCACCCATCATCCTCCCATTCCCATTTCCATTCCCATTCAAAGCCTGGATGCTCTACCTCCCCTGCCCCAAACTAACAGTGTCTGGAACACGGGCAGTGGTAGCTTTAGGGTGAAAGCTACTTTTGGAGATGAAAAAATCCGTTTCAGCTTGCAACCAAATTGGGGATTCAGAGATTTGCAGATGGAGATTGCAAGACGTTTCAATCTGAACGAGATTAGCAACATTCAGCTAAAGTATTTGGACGATGCTCAAGAGTGGGTTCTTTTAACATGCGATGCAGATCTTGAGGAGTGTAAAGACATTAATAGATCATCTCAGAGCCGCACAGTTAGACTATTCCTCTTTCATGCTTCGCCACTAAGTCATTCAACAAATGCATTTGGCGGCACCAGCCCCACTTAACACACTTTTTCTCCTTTTATTTATGCTTCAAAGTTAAGCATTTTTCACAACTCTCTTCCTTTAATTTCTTATAAAAAAAGTTTTATTTTAATGTACATTATTTATAAAATATTATTTAAAAAAAAACTTTTCATTTTAAAAAATCTATATTAAAATGGTGTTTTTATTCATGCAAATTTTCCGAAACAACAATTTGTCTATAACTTCTCTCCGTATAAAAATAATGAAGATAGTAATTAAATACTATATTGATTGAAGTGTTCATTTACCATATTGCTAGATATGTTGAGGCTCCAGAGTGCCATTCATTACAATTTAGAACCACTTACTAAAGGCTAATTTTGAGATTTAAAAAAATATCTATCCACTTTCAAAATTTGCATATATTTCTATAAATAAAAATTATTTTCAACTTATTCTCTAACAAGATTTATACTAGAGCTAGCTTAGTGGTTGGCGTCATTCACCGGACATTGTTAATTATTTTGTGTATTTAATAAATATATAACACTACAGAAATTAATTTACATGCTTTGTAAAAAATCAAAATATTGAAATTAAAATAAAATAAAATAAAAAATCATGTTATGAAATTAAACCTTTCAACAGATAAGTTTATATATATATATATATATGTATATTTAATTTCAAAACAGAAATTATATATATACTAGTGTTTTTTTTTTTATGAGTTTTAGTTTCCTATATCATTTTTAATTTTTTTGTCATTTTTCTTCAACGGAAACTCTTATAAGATTCATAGTTATTAATATTTTATTTGATTGCTAATATTTTTAAGATAAAAAATATTATTTATTTTTAGAGCGTAGTGCAAAATATTTTTTTTTAATATTTTTTTAGTAGTTTTTCATGTCATGTAGAATATATAATATCTCTCGATCTTTATGTCAATGTTATCTTTTAAACGCGACACATCTTTCAATCTTTATTTCAATATTATTTTTTAAACGGGGGTAAACACTAGTCCTTATTCAATATATTCTGAAAATCCGTCTTTTGTAATTTTATTATTACTAATATTAAGATGAAACTTTTTCTTTTTTATCGTGCAAAATACTCACTGATCATAAGTATTTTTATATTAAATCTTTTGTTTAAACCACCATGCAATCGACTTTCAACTAATTCTTTTAGCTTTCTTTCTAATTAAATTTTGCCATAAATAGTGAAGTTTCATGACTAAGTTCGTTATGTTTGAAATTAAACTGATTACTGCAAATTTCTCGAATCGTATTGATTAGCAATTATCAACACAAAGAACTAAATTTGATTTATGATGACGTCATGGATTAAATTAATAAGGAACGCAAATTTCATGACGATCAAAATGTTTACCGAACCATATTTGAGGTTTTTTAAAAGAAAAACTATATTACGTTCTAGTTAGGTACCATTCTCAGAAGGAACAATATGCTAGTTTAGGGAAAAAAATATCACAATTCAAGGTTGCAAACTCCAAGGTATGGATTATCCAAGGTAACATATCTGGACCAGTATGATTTATATTTGGAAACAGCAAGATTTAACCATGGCTTGTAGTTTCCATTGTAGTGAATAACAGCGCCATTATCTATCTCTGTTAGGTTCAAAGCCGGGTCATAGCCAAGTCCCAAAACATGCCAGCCTCGATCTAACGGATAGGTCAGATTATAAAAGGTGATTAGTCCGGGGGGTAAGGTTCCAAGCTTCCAGAGGGTTCTATCCTCATTCTGCAAAACGATTAATTCTTACATCAGAAAACAAGAAACAACTATCTATCTACATTTACAAAACAGTGAACATTATGGCTTTTCGGTTATTGAAATTGAACCTGAACAAGAAAATAAACATTGGTATGATGCAAAAAACGATTTTCAGATAATTATATATGAATAACCTTAGAAGAAGGAATATAATTAGTGAAATTTACCATATCTTGCCATCGATGATAGATACCAGTGATGTTTCGTTTCTTCCACTCCTTCAAGTCAAACATATTCATACCAAATGCCCAGCCACACGCCTCAGGACTGAAGTTATTGGAAATCAGTGGATTGCTAAAGTTTAGGTATTTATCAAACCTATGGAAGCTCTCCTTACACGTCTCCACAGCGCCATTCACCATACCTTTTAAATCAATTGACCAAAGAGGTGTCAAATCCCTCTGCACTACAATGTCATCATCCAAGAATAGAATTCTGTTTAATTTTGGATAAACTTCAGGAAGGTAGAACCTTAAGTGATTTAACATTGACAAGTATTTAGGATTTCTATATTTTAGATTGTCAGAACCAACAGATAGGGAGGAAGGATGATTAGCTTTGAAGTAATATTCCTTGATTCTTGCTGATTCAAGTTGACGTAGAACAGAACAATACGAGGAATTCAACCACTTGAAATCAGCAATATTCTGAACTTCAACGGTTGCTTTAGAAGGAGGGTTGGTGAGAAACCACATTCTCATTGCTGCAAAATTTAATTTATCCGTCACTATATGGAACACATGCTTCTCAGGTTCCTTGGCATTTTGCACAGTAGAATTAACAACCACAGATGTAGCCAGCACATTATCAGAAAATATAGCATAATGGTATAGAGATGGATCTTCAATCTTTTCTTTGTCAAGATTTCCTTTCTTATGATATCCCTTCAGGTAATAATCCACTGCAAGTTGTAGAGGAAGACAATGCAATGGTCTGGGCACAGTTTTTGCAGCCAGCTGAATCAAGAATGCGCTCCTTTTCTTCTGTATATTCACTATATCTTCGGTTGATTGAAGCATCACCCTTAACTTCCTTGCCACCAACAGGCAGTCATAAAGTTGGTCCTTTGCTATGGAAAGAACACGACCCATAACTTTTGCTCTATCAAGTGCTCTAGCAAATGCAATAAATTGTAACCTTGCATGAAAATTGGAAAAACCTAATAAGCTAGAGAAACAAGACCAAGGAAATACATAAATACCCAGGGTGAAGCTCTGTATCAGAACTGGCTTCTCCTATAGCTAGTTGACTATCACTGGAGTGCTTGACAAGAGCTTCGTATAGATCAGTCTTGTTCTTAGACTTTGCAATGTTAGCATAGGCTCTGGCCATTATTATTTGATCACGCATGAGTTTCACAGTGGAATCAGAATTTGGGTTTTCATATTCTCTCCTCCAGATACTATACTTTCCCTTGATAGTGGTATCAAATCCTTCAGTGTGTTTAATTGCTGCTGATACAACGCGATTGTTAGTTTCTCGGTTTTCCTGCGTAAGTTCAGCGGTACGAGCTTTCCTTCTTTCTTGCCGCATTACCTAGTGGATAGAAAAATATTAAAAAACAACAAGAAGGAAACAAAATACTGAAGAAACATTCTTCCACTTGTCTCTATTCATGGCGAGATTAGCCCTTTTCAGAGGCGACCAATCACAAAAACAAAATATTTGGGGGAACAAAACAAAGAAAAATGAAGAAATATGATTAAATTTTAAGAGACAACACCTAAAATTATAATATTGGACTAAAGTTATACAAATTTATATATAACATTTGTATGAGAACTGCCATGTCTGTCCCTATTATTTTTGTTTGCTTGAGTAGTGAAAGAGAAAAACTAGATAATTACTTGGCGTTTGATCTTCATCGGTGTCATTGATGAGGAACGGGGAATTTCAACTTTGTTTTCTTCGGGATATCGTTCATCTATGTTGTTCTTGGGATTGTCTTCAAAACTTGAATCGGTTTGAAACGATTCCATCAATTCCTGGATGATGAAAATGACCAGACAGTTAGTGGTCAAAGTTTGTAGTTTGTTGGGGAAACCCCATTTTCAACAAGGATGAAAAATGGGAACAACAAACCATAGAGAAAAACAACATAACCACAAATTTAACATGGCTAAAACCTCTTACCTATGTCCATGGATTACAAGTTGTCAAGGCAAACTTGAAAATGCATTTACCATACAATCCTATGTCTCTCACTCAAGAGTTACAAGAAATGACAATACTTTCACTCACAAGAGACCCTCTCACTTCTCTTTGGCTCACATCTCTTCCATAAGGGATTCTTCTCCCTTCATATAATACGAACCCCCTTTAACTTGGGGTGGTGTCTTTTCTCTTCACAGTAGCCTCCATTTAGAATAGTGTGGTGAATGGCTTACAAAGTCTTCTAAGGTGAAGTAATGTTTGGAAATTTCATAACAGAAATTCACCACACAGTTTATGTAATCTGGCTAGATATTAAATCCTTCCAAATTACAGATCGACTCGAACAGGAAAAAAAAAGGATGAAATCAAATTAAAGTACCTGGGAGCTCTTTTGATACTCGGTGTTTCCATTAGTAGGGTTTTCCCAGATCCAGGAATCAGATAAATCCCTCATTTTCAACCTAGCAAGTCGAACATGGCCAGAAGCATCGCTGTATGTTGCAATTATATCAATTTCCTGCATAAAATCATTCCTAAGAATATAAGCTAATTGCTGGCTCCATCCCATGGATTTAAACAATGGTGTCGGGTAAAAAAACCTTTTCATCGGGATTGAGGCGGTTTCTAGTTGTTGAAACGTCTGAAGAATGCAGAGCATAAAAGAGAAGCTGCGGAGAAGATTAACGGAAAGAGTTATGAAGGAGGGATTAGAAATTAGAGAGAAGAGTAAAGATCCATACCATAAAGACGAACAAAAGTAGCAGCGGACGTGGAGATATTCCGGGATAAGTCTCCATGCCAATTGGGATTCAATCTTCAATAATAACAATCACTTCATCACATCTTTCTATTTATTCCTCTGCTCTGCTCTGCTGCCAAATTGCAAATCAGATGAGATCGCAAGCATATCCTCCTTCCGCTCTTCGCTTCTACACTCTTTTTTTCCTCCATCCCAAACCAGTTATTATCTTATTAAATTTTAACAAGTCAAAGATTCAATTTTAATATCTTATAATTAAAATATTATTGGAATAATGAATTTATTTTATAATTATTTACTTTTTTTTAGTTATCATTCTTATTTCTACACTTTTAATACTAATTCTTTCTAAACGTTTATACTGGTATGGTATGGACTGACCGGTCATTACTATGACTCGGTCTCCTTAATCAAACTAACCGAGACCTGTACCGCCGTGCAGGTCGATCCACAACTATTAAAGTATCTTCTTCAGGTACCTCATCCATTTCGCATTCACTTGAGATTGAGGGATCGAAATTCAAAAGAGAAGTATTGAGGTTAGAAGTATTACTGAAACTGTAGTACCCTGTCAAGAAAAAGAAAAAAATAAAATCATTCAATAGTTCTCTAGGTTCATTTCCAACACAGTTTAATTATTCATTACAACAAGTTGAACATAGACATTAGAAGCAGGTAAACATATTCATCCACAATAAACCTAATATAGGTGAAGAAGAAGCGGGTAAGCATTTTCATTTAATTAACTTTTTTTCATTATGCAAAAATAAACACATTGCCCTTCTCCAAAATTACCAATCAAATTCTCTTAACTAAATCATAAATAATTTATGTTGACTTAATCATGCACACCATAAGGCTAATTAAGATATCCCTATGCTAGTTGCAATGTCATATTGTTAAGTTTCACATCAAGAACTTCCAATTTTTTTAGCATATTTAAAGGCCCATGGTTGATGCTTCCTCCAATATCTAACAATGCCTTTTTAATTGGCAAGTTACCAATGGTCACTGACACAGTGAAACTATCAAAATTCAAACTTTTAAGGCTCCTAAAAAATAATAATAATAATAGTAATAACAACAATAATATGATTAATTATAACAAACCTTAAGTGGACATCACCTTTGTAGATAATATCAATTGTTTGTGACGAAAGTCACGTTACAAAATCACAATTGAAACTCTAATTCTTGAAAGCATAAAAGATTATGACGTATTAGAGTGGCGCAAGTTACAAAATATATGTGTTTTATTTATAATCGAAGTTTAAAACCCTAAAACAATTTCATAGATTATTAAAAATTAAATAGAGACTACAATTATAATCAAAAGAGTAAATTAAGAAAACCAAAAAGAACAAAAAGTTATTCATATCACCTAATTTTATGTTTAACAAATTTAAAAACCTAAACTAAAAACTTCGAGACGAAAAATCGTCTGAGAATTTAGTTGACTGGAGGAGTTACAGGTATGTGAGCGCTATGCATATAAATTGCTCTTACGTAATGTATCTGAAAAACCTGCTGTAGTGTAGCGTGGTAATTCAGTGTTTGTGCTATAGCAAATGGCGAAAGTTTTCTGTGATTTTCGGTTCCTTCTCTTGGTTGCAGCTGGGGTCTTCATCTATATCCAGGTGTTGTCTCTCTCTCTAACCCTAACTATGTGTTTCCAACGGTTCTGTTAATTTAACATGTTGTTTATACTTGTTCAGATGAGGCTTTTCGCTACACAATCAGGATATGCTGATCGCCTAGCTGCAGCTGTAACTGAACTCCTCCGTTTCTCATATAAATCTATATTCGATATTTCCATTTCTAATATTTTGTGGGTCATCATTATCGTTGCTAATCCTCGTTTCACAGATTGAAGCTGAAAACCATTGTACAAGTCAAATGCGATCACTGATTGACCAGATTAGCTTGCAACAAGGACGAATTGTGGCCTTCGAAGGTTTTTTTTTTGTTAATTGTGGAATATCGTCCTGAATATATATCTAATTGCATGATTATTACTAAAATGTTCTCCTTCGGTCTACTTGTTAATGTTTTTTGCGTGTATCTCTGGGATTAGGATATAGAAACTCTGTTAATTGATCGGGGGGCATGAATTTTCTCTGGTGATGTTTGCAATCCAGAATCTTCAAGCTCATGAGTTGATGGATGGCCTATGGCTGATCTATGAACATTATCTGACCATTCTGGAATGTAGTCCCAATCTCTGGTGACATTTTCTATGTAGTTGTTTGGTTGCAATTCCTGCACTTGTTGGTGGAGTAGTATTACCCAAAAATTACTCTGCTGTACAGGGAATAGGGTGGGGGGAGGACGATGAAGATTGAAAATAGTCCAGAACACAGTGGCTCAAATCATAGGTTGATTTGCTGGGGTTTGAGTTGATGTAAATCCAATTAAACCTCTGCCAGTCTTGTTCAAAGTCAGGGGGAGAAGGTTCAGGATGGAGTCCAAGGGCATCATGACTCTGACTTCCTTGCAGAAAATTTGGTGGAAGCTTTCATTAGATAGGAGCATCCCGTGCATGATGGTCCTATGTGGAGAGGTTGAACAGGTTTCGAAGCTAGAGGAATTCGTACTGTTCCAGAATCTTAGTGAATATAGATGGGAAACCATAATAATTTTCATTAGCACATGTGGATTATTAGATATAAGTGTAATAGTAACTGTCATGTCAGTATTGGGTAAAAGGTAGGAGCAGTTAAATAAATGTGTAGTATGCAAATTAGGGAGTAGTGAGCATGTAGTTCTATAGATTTGGACTTTTGACCGAGAATAGTTGTAGGAGTCATGAGACATTGGTACTATGATCCTTTTTCTGTGTTGTGTGAATTCTATGATTCAGTTATAAAAGCCACTGATTGGTGTTCTATCAAATTTTATGAATGAATTGTGAGGATGAGGACTAAGAAGATGATCAGGCTGCTTTCCGTACAAAATAAGAACTTTTATTTATCAGAAGTTGTATGCTCATAACTGGCTGGTCAAGGTTACATTACTACCAAAATTACTTTTCCTACTAATATGATGATGAAAATAACAAGACTATATACAGGCAACAACAACCAGGTTTTGAACAAGTTGATAAATCTTTGGTGTGTAAACTCAATAAAGCTCTTTATGGCCTCTAACAGGCTCCTAGACAGTGGTTTGAAAGATTAGAATCAGCATTGCTCTGTTTTGGCTTCAAGTCAAGCAAATGAGATCCTTCACATTTTATCTATAAAACCAAAGAATGTACTGTCTACTTGCTTGCCAATGTTGATGATATTATTGTTATAGGGAGCTCTTCTCAACTTGTTCAATGTCTTACTAATAAACTAAATAACATTTTTTCTCTATAACATCTTGGTTCATTAGACTATTTTCTGGGCATAGATAAAGTTATCTCAGAAATATTATGGATTCAAATTCTTATCAGTGAACTTGGGATCACTTTCTTACTCCCATGGTATTCTGTGATAATCAAAGTGCTGTAGTTCTTGCTTATATTCCTGTTGTACATGCTAGAACCAAATATATGGAGATTGACCTATACTTTGTCAGAGAAAAAGTCTTAGCCAAAGCAACTATCTGTTCAGCATATTCCAGCTTTGAATCAATGGAAAGATGCTTTGACCAAGCCACTTTCCCCAACTAGATTGCTGTTCTTGAGGGACAAACTCAAGGTGCTTGAGTCTCTTCTCAAAGATCAATCAAATATCAACCAACCACCTTGAGTTTGACGGAGGTGTGTGAATATTGTATATAGGAGCAGTTATTCAACTGCCTCGTGTGGAGCTATTTTTCAGTTAGCAGTTGTTAAAGTTAGTTAGTTTTGCCAACTATTGCGAGCTGGATGCTAATTGTCACAACGTGCACTGTGGAATTTGATGAACAAAGATTTTCTTATGATCATCTTGTCAGGCATGTTGACGCTAGAATGGGGGACTTATTTTGTAAAAGGGTTACTAATTATGAATCATCATGGAGAGAATGCTCCCTGAAACACATTAGATGGATCCAATCTATGCCGAACTTAACCGAGGTTAATGCAGGGAGCATCTTAAAATTCAGTAGGGTAGTAGGTTGTGTTAGGCTTGTAAGGGATAGTTTGGTTTAATGGATCAATGATTTCATTGGAATCCTTAAAGGGTGGTTCATTAGGCCATTTTGGAGTTAGATTCTACCATACAAAAGTCATAGGGGTGTGGCAGACAGTGAGAGGCACACGCAACATGATTATTAGAAATAGAAAGTGTAGATCATCTTATATTTACATAAGGAAATCGTTGTACAGATTCAGCTGCCTATTCGTAAGATTTGAGAGTCAACCCTTGGAAACTTTGAGGAGATGTTATGGGAGTTACCACTCTTGTGGTTTTTCATTGATATTTTTGTTCCTTCTTTTAGGCCTTTGGACCCTTTCTATGATAAAAGAATGGTTCTCCTTAAGTAATAAAGTTAAATAGTTGAATGTATGAACCTGTGATTATTAGCAGTTATTTTGGATTACATGTTTATTTAATCTTTTGCTTCCTGTGCATATAATATTTTTTCAAATTAAATTGGTTTTTGTCTTGGATTCTTTCAGAAGAGAGGAAACGTCTAGAACAAGAATGTGGACAAATGAAGTCTCTTGTACAAGATCTTGAAAGTATGTTATAATAAGTAATAAGATCTCTCTCTTTTTGGATGGTGGTGGTGGTAATGTATATCTTTATCTATCTCTTGTACTTAACATGTGATTAAGGGGGTGTTTGGAACTTATATGGTCATGCTTATGAAATGTCTTATTATCTTTCTTTAAACTCTTTTAGTTTATTTTAATAAGCTAGAGTAGGGATGACAACGGGGCGGGTGCAATTTTTTTTTTTGACAACGGGGCGGGTGCAGGTTTGATTATACTTGTCCTTATCCCTGAAGTAAAAATAAAAATTCATACCCATTCTGTATCCACCCGTGTTGGGTATGAAATTTGTGTCTTATCTCATCGGGTAGCAGATATATCGTACCTGTGCCTCTACTGCTCTAGTACTATCCCAACCCAAATATTAATTAAATAGTTTTCTTGCTAAAAATAAAAATCACAACAAAAAAAACATGATATTATCAAGGAATCAATGTCAAAAGGATACATTTTCTTTTTCTCAATGTCAAATGTTAAGGAAAAAATTATAATTGCATAAATCTTAAAATAGAAAACCAAATAACAATGGGATAAATGTAAAGTAATTATAGAAAAGAGTAAACAATTACACATAATTGAAATTTCATGACAGCTACAATATCTATTATTTTTACAATTGTTGAGGGGAAGAATACCTCGGGGATTTGAGTAAATTTGGTGGATATCGAATGAGTTGAGAGAGAGAATAAAAAATTGTGTAGCGAAAGAAGAGTTCTTCAAATGAAAAAAAAAGAACCAAAGAGAAAAGAGGATAAGTTTTTTAGGTTACCAAATAACTAAGGGTTTACATAATTGAACACTTGAAATTGGTAGTCAAACATTCTCACTCGACAAAAAGCAAACAACAAAATAAAGATATTAAAAAGGAGCATAAATGATCAAATGTGCATTGTAGAAACAATTTAATTTGATGAAATTAAGGTTTACATTTCTTGAAATACAATACATTGTTTGAATGAAATCACACAAAGGAAAAATGTGTAATTAAGGTTGTGATGAGAGGGAAAGTACCTTGAGGATCTTAGTGAACTTGGTGGATATTGAATGAGTCAAATAGTAGAGAGAGAATGAAAAATTGTGTAGCGAAAGAAGGCTTTGTAAAATGAAGCGAAGCAACTGACCAAAGAGAATAGTGAAAATAAGTTTAGGTCACCTAATAAACTATGGGTATTTTAGTAATTTAAAACTGGGACAAGGCGAATATGTACATATCCATCCATGTCCTCGTACCCGATTTAAAAAATGAGGAATTATCCATACTGTCAAAATCAGGACGAATTCGTACAATACCCATGATTGTAGGTTTATTTGCCATCCTTATTATAAAGTCAAGCTTAGTAAATTCTATTTAATTAACTCTTTAGTCCCTATAATATAAGCTTTTTTTTTGGCATTTGGTTCTGTTAAATTCTTGTGTTGATTCTCACCCCTATAATATGTTTAATAGGGATCAAGTTATTCTAAGAGTAGCTTTACAAGAATTATTCCTTGCCTTTGCCCTTCATTTTCTTTGAATCTAATGATTCCAAGGAGCAACTCACCTTTAACTTTTGGTTTTAAAAAGTAATAAGTAAAAGGTGAAGATGAAGATGAAGACAAATTGAAATCTACAGATGTATTGATTGTGAAAATGAAAACTTGGATTTAGAAGATGATGGTTGATAGTTCCTATCTAGGATACTTGTGACTTTTGTTGGTATTTACTTGTATGTATTGTTAAAGACAACTATGCCTATGATTCTTTGTTGTTGATTATGACCGGTAATAATTTTGAGACTTTTTTTGGGTATACATTATATAAAGTATAAAAAAAATTCAAAATAGCAATTATCCCATTGTATGCTATCATCTCATTAGTGTTTTTGGAGGTGGCTTCTATGAGCCGCCCTCTAGGATTTAATACATTGCTTGAAGGGTGAACCCTTAATGGTATGGAAGTAATCAGGCAGATTAAAAGAACTAGTATATTGGTATGAGTAAAATGAATAACCTCAGTGAGCTTCTGTGTTTATAGAGACGTATAAACACACAGTAGCTCACTTGACAAACTGAATTAGTTATAACCACTTTTAGAGACAGCAGTTACCAGCTATACTACAGCTAAGACACAAAGTAAAATCCAATGTAAAAAATATAATAAGAAAAGATAAAACTCTATCGAGTTATACACTCACACATGTGACCATTTGCAATTGTGAATAGTCATAATCAAACTCTTCCTTACTCTATGGATCCAAGTAGTGTCAATCAATTTTTTTTACGATATGCATCTTACTTCCTATACAACGTTGTTAAATAGCCGCTATAGCATTGCTGTTGTGTTACAGAATTCCTCAGTTTTGCAATTGTGATGTTATTGCAGCCACCGTGGGTGACATGGCTGCAGCCTGTGCCAGTGCTTTCTCTTGTCTTCTGCTGATTAAACTTTTTGAGTTAATGTTATGTCATTTTTAATATATACTGTTTTCACTTAGATACAACTTAATTTTATCCACACACATATATAATATTATATTCAATCGCATATTTTGATATAAATACAAACATATGTAGTAGGTCACCATGTCTGTAATTTTGTAAACAATCTAATGAGGATTTTTTCTATATTAGATATCCAAGATACTTACCATTCTATAAATAAACATTTCAGGAAAAGACCTACAGAGGCTGACTGATAAAATGCAGGTTGAGCTGAATGTTTGACAGTTTTCTCCTTCTATTATTCTTTCTAGAGTTTATTTATGATTCTGTGTGCTGAACATTTTAGGTTCCGGTGGCTGCTGTTGTGGTCATTACATGTAATCGTGCTGATTACCTGGAGAGGACTATTAATTCTGTGTTAAAGTATGCATCATAGTATAACATATTTGATTTATTAATCTTTTATACTTGATAATACAATTGTTAAACTACAAGAAAAAGAGAAGTATTGAGCGGAAACCATGTGTTTCTACGACAACATGAGTGGTTTATTTATATTGAGAAGATGAAATCAATAGAAAAGAGTAGATTTGATTTCCTCCAATAATAAATGTATGATAGTAGAATAAATAATAAACGTTACTGATGATACAAATATGATATGTATAGTTGTAAAGATATGATCTGTATTTTTTTAATTATACATTACCCCTCAAGCTGGAACATAAGTTATATGTGCTGAGTTTGCTATAAATGTGATTGATCCCTGGTCCTTATAGAGACTTGTTGAATATGTCTGCCAGCTGTTCACTAGAGTTGACAAATCTAGTGGTGATATCCAAGGTTATCAAACTCATGTGAGATCTTTAGACTTGACTTGTGGACCTGACTTGTAACAGTCTACTACGTCATATAAAAAATAAATATAATACCATACGAATTCAACATTCCAACACCATAATTAATTTAAAATAGTAAACAATACTCCCATAATTATAAAATAACTAAGTTTAGTGCTGCATGACTATTATAGAAGTTCAAACTACACCAAATGGATAAGTTCATAAAATTACAAAAGATAAGTTATTAAGCTGATAACAATTAGATAATTAAAAATGGAAAATTATCTTCAACTTTTTGTCTCCAATCCTTTAATGACATCATCTCCAAGATCATCATCTTCTTCATAGCCACCAAGCTCTTTCTTAGATGAAAAGTGTTCGTAATCAACATTGGCATCAAAAACTATATTATCATGATCAAATTTATCTGAAGTTGGATAAGTTGAACTTTCTCCAACTAAGCCAATATTTCCATTGTCACCTAGGCTGTGAGCTTGCTCAACCTTGTCATTATCTTCCTCTTGAGTTATCCATTCATCATCAAACTCAATATCATCAAATGGGAGAACAACAATTTTTTATAATCTGTTTATTTTTCAGCATCAGATTATAAGTGACATAGATCAAACTATTCATCTTTTTTCAATGCTAACAATTTCTTCTTTTTATATGATCCTATAAATAAATATGAAGTTTAATAACTATATAAACAAATAAATAAAATTATAAAACCACATAGAACTTGATAAACTTGAATTAACATTTCAAATGTGCTCCAATTATGCTCACACCTAGAAGAACTACAAGTCAAACTCAAAACTTGAATAACAAACCTCTTCAACTTTGGAGTTTCATCCCCAAACATCTCCCACCATTCTTTAGGAAGCATACAAAAAGAAGCCCTTTGTACAACATCCTTGACCAATCTTATAAATATATTTGCATCCTTGACCAATTTTCTTCTGATGTCAATATAGATGTATCCTCACAACATCCTTTGCCAGGAGCATTCTTAATATATCTTAGGATTCGTAAAGATGCATTCTAATGGTGTTGACGAAGAGAGGTTAAAATTTGACCTCCTAGACTCACTGCACTACAAGGCAATGTAAGGACGAGTCATAGTGAGATAGTTTAGCTTACCAACTAACCATTTGTACCTCCTAGGCTCTAAATATGGCACTCATTGGTTAAGTACAAGTTTCATACTTCGATCCATTGGTGTGTCTACTGACTTTGCACTTAACATTCTTCCTTTTTTCTAAAATACCAGAGTACATTTCCTTTGTGATATGACCAAACCACCCTTGGACTGAGCAACTTTAATACCAAGGAAGTACAATAGCTGATTAAGGTCTTTAGTTTGAAACTGTTAGGAAAAATATTGTTTTAGGTGGACAACACCCTCCTTATCACTACCTATCATAACAATGTCATTCACATATACAATAAGGTGGATACATCCTTGAGGTTTTTGGCCGTATAATAATGAATGATCAGTTTCACTTCATATCATCATTTGAAAGTGTTGGATGACAATCCAAAAACATTTGAACCGTGGACACGAGGTGATTGTTTAAGGCCATAAGGGATTGGGAAAGGCTAAACACCTTATCATACAATTTCCCTAAGCAAAATATCTAGTGAGAAGACAAATAGGTCATCTTATTGACAAGAGAGAAAGTATCGGTGTAATCTTGTCTGTAAATTTGTGTATATCCTTTGGCAACCCAACAAGATTTATAATGATCAATGCTACCATCACGACCAATTTTAGTGACCACCAACACCCCACAATTGAATTGCCAACTGGAAGAGGATCCAACTCTAATGTACCACTACTTTGGAGGGTATACATCTCATCAATTTTAGTGTACAACCACCAACACCCCACAATTGTTTTGCCAACTGGAAAAGGACCCAACTCTAATGTACCACTACTTTGGAGGGTATACATCTCATCAATCATAGCTTGTTTCCTATCGGTAGTATGTCCATTGTGGTGACAATGTTCACATTTAAAATGACTTTGAGAATTTCTTGTGCGATTACACCCATATCTAGTGAGGCAAATGTAGAAATGTCCCCAGCAGAAGAGATATGTGTCTGTGTTTATTTTTGGAGGAGTACTGGATGAGTGCAAATGAGTTAGAAGTCATAGTAGGGATCATTGGTGATCTCATAATCTTATCATTTGTATCAACATACTTGTGAGGCAAGCCATACAATGCTAACATCATAAAAGATATACTGTGGTCTTATTGCTGAAAATATGATGTATATTTTCTGATTTGGGAAAAATACAAGAGGTATAAATAGAATACAAGGGAATAAAATGTACACTAATCTATCCTTGAAAATTAGGGAAATAATTATCCCTATAAATGCTATATCAAATTAAGGAAATAAAACTGATCTTATTAACATTAAATTCTATTGTTGGCTGTACAAATTAGAATTGGATGATTCTAATTGATATGTGTTGATCACCAACAAGTTCTGATTGATATGCACTGATCTCCAACACCCCCCCCCCCCCCCCCCCCCCCCCCCCCCCCCCCC